>Ga0180009_10000048_pt1 | contig 216680 bp, 201 predicted proteins | sample OS_PC_MetaG_FD_123537 | JGI IMG/M metagenome (GOLD analysis project Ga0180009, IMG submission 123537) | Groundwater microbial communities from the Aspo Hard Rock Laboratory (HRL) deep subsurface site, Sweden - OS_PC_MetaG | ecosystem: Environmental > Aquatic > Deep subsurface > Groundwater...
GTAGGCTCCCCCCGTTCTCCGGTAAAATTGCCTCATAGCTTTTGAAATGCCTTTTTTTATCGTTTAAAATCTTGTATACCCTTTGAAATCGGCACTGTCCGCCGACTAGGCTTAATGTAACAAGTAATTGTGTGGTTCTGTATAACTTTCAAATTTTTTGTGGTTTGACAATGAAAAAGAAGTCAGATATATAAATTCTAACTGGATAACATACGGATTTTAACATTATCAAAATTTGATATCATGATTAAAGTACCTGAGGCACTTCAAAAAAAGTATAATCTGCTGCTGGTGAACAGTGATGTTTCACCGGATCAGTATGTCCATTGTAAAAAATGGCTTCGGTATTATCTGGATTTTTGTAAAAAATACAGTCATCCATATGCGGACGCAAAAAGTCTTTTGCTTTTTTTAGAAAAGCTGAAAGGCAAAAATCAGACAGTTTCTCAGCAGGCTCAAGCAAAAACAGCCGTGGAATTATATTATTCCGGGATAGAAAAAGCAAAGAGCCCATTGGAACATACTGTTCCCCTTGATGAAATTCATGAAGATATAAAAATGTTTGATTCAAAGGAAACAGATGACCCCTGGCGTATAGCTGTTGATTCTATAAAAAATGAAATTCAGGTGCGGCATTATTCTAAAAAAACATTGAAGGCATATTCCCTATGGGCAGAAAAGTTCCAGTATTTTACAAAGAGTAAATTGCCGGAGTCTTTGACGCCTGAGGATGTTAAAGATTTTTTAACATTTTTAGCTGTACAGAAGAAGGTATCGGCATCTTCCCAGAATCAGGCCTTTCATGCATTGTTATTCTTTTTCAGGCATGTGTTGAAAAAAGAATTCGGAAAAATTGATGGTGTTGTCAGGGCCAAAAGAAAACCCTATATACCGGTTGTGCTTTCCAGAGAAGAGATTGACTGCATAATTCGAAACCTTCAGCATCCTTTTGATCTTGTGGTAAAGCTGTTGTACGGGTGTGGTCTCAGATTGTCGGAATGTTTGAAATTGAGAATTCATAATTTTAATTTTGATCATCATGTGCTGACCATACATGATGGAAAAGGGAAAAAGGACAGAACTGTTCCACTTCCAGAATCCATCCGTGATGATTTAAAAGACCAGGTTAAAAGGGTTATTGCTTTGCATGATGCTGACCTGAAGGATGACTATTCCGGTGTGTTTATGCCTGACAGGCTTGAAAAAAAGTATAAAAATGCTCCCAGAGAATTGATCTGGCAGTGGTTTTTTCCTGCCAGAGAGCTGACATTTGTCCCTGACACCAATGAATACCGGCGGTATCATCTCCATGAAACCCATGTCCAGAAAGCGATTAAATGGGCGGTACGAAAGTCAAAGATTTTAAAAAGAGCCTCGGCACATACATTTCGTCACAGTTTTGCAAGCCATCTGCTCCAGGCGAATTATGATATCCGGACCATTCAGGAGCTTTTAGGTCACAGCGATGTCAGGACAACCATGATTTATACGCATACGGTTCAGTCAAAAACAATTAAAGAAACCAGAAGTCCGCTGGATTTATAGGCAAAGCTTCGCCCTGTCGATTACAATTGTCAGGAATCGGGAAAACCGCCGGAAGGTGTTTCCCTTCCGGCGGTTTAAGATTATTTGTTTTTGTTGATAATATTTCGATGGGCCATCAGACGGATGGCATTGATTTTGATAAATCCTTCGGCATCTTCCTGGTTGTAGCCGCCTGCAATATCCATTGAGGACAGATCCTGATCATAAAGAGAGGACGGGCTTGTTCTGGCAATTGGATAGGCCGTGCCTTTGTACAGTTTTAAAGTGACCTCGCCATCAATGAGTTCCTGGCTTTTATCAATGGCCACCATGAGAAATTCCATTTCCGGGCTGAACCAGAAGCCATTATAAACCAGTTCGGCGAATTTGGCAGACAGCATGTCTCTAAGACGCATGACTTCTCTGTCCATGGCAATGCCTTCTATGTCTTTGTGGGCCTGATGAAGGATGGTTCCGCCCGGGGTTTCATAAACCCCGCGGGATTTTATTCCCACAAACCGGTTTTCCACCATATCCAGGCGACCGATACCATTGGCGCGTCCCAGCTCGTTGAGATATTCAAACAGCTCCAGTGCATCTGTTTTGGTGGTATTGTCTTCAAGATTGGTGACTTTAACCGGAATGCCGTTTTTGAATTCAATTTTTATCCTTGTGGGTGTATCCGGTGCTTTTTCCGGAGAAACCGTGTGAGAATAAATATGCTCTTCACATTCGTGTCCCGGATCTTCAAGAATGCCGGCCTCATGGGAAATATGCAGCAGGTTGTCATCTTCGCTGTATGGTTTGGATGCAGACTGCTTGGTGGGTATTCCATGTTTTTTTGCATAATCAAGCAGATCTGTCCGGCCTTTAAATGCAGCTAAAAACCGGGCATCTTTCCATGGGGCAATAACTTTTATTCTGGGGTTCAGGGCATAGTACGACAGTTCAAACCGGACCTGGTCATTGCCTTTTCCGGTTGCGCCGTGGGAAACAAACTGCGCGCCCACCTGTTCGGCAATTTCCATCTGCTTTTTGGCGATGATGGGTCTGGCCACAGCGGTTCCTAAAAGGTATCTGCCTTCGTATATGGTGTTGGCTTTATAGACAGGGAAAATATAATCTGTTACAAATTCTTTTCTCATGTCTTCTATAAACACTTTTGAAGCACCGATTTTGAGCGCTTTTTGTTCTGCTGCCGCAAAATCTTCCTGCTGCCCGATATTGGCCATATAGGCAAAAACTTCATAGCCTTCTTCCAGCAGCCATTTTAATATAACAGAGGTATCAAGCCCTCCTGAGTATGCAAGAACAACTTTTCCTTTTGACATTATATCTCCTTAAACATCTTAAATTTTTGTTATTTTATAATATTTCTGCCTATTAATGAAGAAAATTATAAAAATAGTCAAGCGTCTTTAGAACTGTGTCTGCGGATGCAGGGGTTTATGAAGCGATCAGTGCATTCAGTCCTGCGGCAAGCTCCCCGGGGCCATTTTTCTCTAGATTGGCGGACAGGGAACGCAATGTTTCACGAATGATCTGTGTTTTGGGACGGGGAGACATCATCTGAACCTCAATGGTTTTTACATCCATGATGAGTTCCTCCAGTGTGTCATAGGATGGCTTTGCCGCGATACTATTTTCTTTGATGTCCTTGAGTATTTTTTCAACCGCTTTTTTCCCGGCAGCCTCAAGGACAGGTGTTTTGCCTAATTTCAAAGTGTCATCACCCGGCCTGGGGGGTGGTTTTATATCCAGCACCTTCATTCCCTGATCAGTAATGCCGATACCGCCGGAAAGGGTTTTGAGTTCAGCGAACCCCTGGATAAACAGATTTTCCGCAAGGCTTCCGGCTTCATTTTTTTCAAGACCCAGTGCAGTTCCCACATCATACATGGAAATCTGTGCATCGGTGTTTCCTTTGGTTTGAGTGTACAGTTCATATAAAAAGGCTTTTTCTTCAGGGCTGTTGATATCCATTTTGGTTTCCTTTGCTAAGAGATGAAAATTGGGATTGATTATATCATGTAAGAGAATCTAATGAAACCTGGAAGATACCAATGGCCTGTGCTATAAAAAAGCATTGTAAATTATAGCGTATTGTGAATATTGAGTGGGCTTATGAAACTGATTGCAGATAATCTTCGAATTACAAAACCGGAAATTGTCAGGGCGTTTGAAACTGGCAATCCGGAACCCTTGCAGGCGCTTGTAAAAAAATGTGAGGCAAACGGCGCCTGGGCAATTGATGTGAATACCGGTCCTCTGGGAAAGCAGTTTAAAAAAGGCATGGCTTTTTTTATTGAGGTGGTTCAGGCAGTGACAGACTTGCCCCTGGTGATTGACACGTCTAATCCGGATGCCATGGAAACAGGATTATCCATGGTGAAAAACAGGCCTGTTATCAATGGATATTCTTTGGAGCCCCGCAAACTTGAAAAAATTCTGCCCCTGGCAAAAGCCTATGATGCAGATATTATCGGTTTTCTGCTTTATCCGGACAGCCGTGTGCCAAAGGATGAGGCCCAGCGGTATGAAATTGCAATAGACCTGATTGCGGCAGCACAGGCTGCCGGAGTGGCAAATGAACGGATTATTATCGACCCTGTTGTGCCGCCCCTTGCCTGGGATGATGGCATTCTTCAGGCAAGGGCTGTCCTGAACGTGATACGGACATTGCCTGATCTTCTGGGGTTTCCTGTCCGGACCATTGCCGGTTTGTCCAATTTGACAACCGGGGCAGCGGATAAAGCCAAAAAAAATCTGGTGGAACAAAATTATGCAGCGCTTCTTGCAGGGGCTGGCCTGGATTATCTGCTGATGGATATTTTAAATGAAAAGACGCGGCTGGCTGCAAATACAGCAGATGTCCTTTTAACTCAGGATATCTTTTCCTGGGCAATGGTGGGAAGCGTTTAAAAAATACACATAATCCTTGTTTTTTTTACATGTCAGACAGATAGGGCTCAATCATGGACAGTTCGTTGGGCCGGATGGGGCGCCAGGAGATGTCATAAAGGCTTGCCTTTTCCAGTTTCGGGTTTGAATTGATCCAGATTGCCCGTATGGTGTCGTCTATTTCCACCCACAGGGTTTTTTTCATATCCAGATGATATGTGCTGGAAATCTTCTGGGCAAAATTATGGATATAATTTTTTAAAGACGTATTCATGGTGGTGTTGATTCTGGCATTTTTGAGAAGCACAGCATAAGAGATCAGAAAGCTGACATTATCTTTGTCTGTGGATAATTTTACAATTTTTACGCGATAGGAGCCCGGCGACCAGGCCACGGGCTTTTCCTCAGTGCTTGTTTTTCCATCCCATTCATATATGAAGTCGTGAAGGATCATTTTTCAGCTCCTTTGATTTTGAGAATTTAATGCGGTTCTGCAGGCATGGGCCACATCTTCCGGGTAGCATCCGCTGATATATCTGAGTTGTGCCTCGGAAAAAGTGCCCGGCGCATACGGCAGCCTGGGAATAAAGGAATACAGCAGATGCTGATCCGGGCAGTCGGCATCCATGGGTTTTGAAAATTCAATACCGGTGATCATTTGTGCGCCCAGATTTTCCAGGGTTTTTACCGCTGTTAGAATGCTCTGGTCAAGTGCGTCCCTGATGGCTGTGTCCGCTTCAATAATATTGCCGCAGGGCGTTTTAGGCATTAACTGAAGTTCCCATTCTGATATCTGGGCTTTGGGAACAAAAAGGATGACATGGTCATCTTCAAAAACAATGAGAGAGTCCGGCCCTGTTTTTTTGCCATCTGTACGGGTGTTGTTTTGAATGGCAGACAGATAATTCCTGAAAAAAGGCTTTCCGGTAATTTCACGGTATTGCGTGATGAAATCCTGAACCATGGCGCCGCAGGAGTAGGAAGGTACTGATTTGCCGCATTGGGTGGGCACTGTTCTGGGGATCATGGCATTCTGCTGATGGATCATCTGGTGGGAGGCATGAAGTCTGTAGCCGGACTGGGCATAACCGAATCCGAAATTCCATCCCCACAAGGTGGTGTTAAATTCAAGATCCGGAGCAGGAGACGGGTTCAGCCGGGCAATGATGTTTTGTCTTACATCTTCCAGCTCATCCCGGCTTAAAGATTTTCGGGTGTCAGGCAGGGATATGCCCAGTTGGGATGCCAGTCTGACAAAAGCGCGCTGGTAATACAGATGGCGGATCCCTGTCATGTCTTCCGGGCTCAGATCACAGGCTTTGTAGCGGATGGCGTCATTGGCCATGTTGGATGCAAAATGTCCCCAGGGAATATAGGAGTTTCGTCTCAGGTATTCAAATACGTGGGTGTGTTTATCTTCAGAAAGATATTCTCCGGTGATTTCATTATGGCCCTGGACTCCGGGTTTGAGCACCAGTGTATTTTTATATTCATCCGGCAGACAAGGATTGTTTACAACCACTTCAAAAAGCTCATGGTCAAGGATGTCCGGAAAACTCCTGCCCTGAGAATCTTTTTTGTACCCGATTCCCCAGGGGGTTGAATTTTTTTCATCAGACAGGATATGACAGGATTTTTGTGCCAGAAGGATCAGTTCTTCAGGATCAGTGGACATCTGGGCCAGTGCAATGAGAAGCGGATGGGGAAGCATGTCCAGAATTTGTTTTTTTTGATGGGTGTCTGCCGGGGTGCCGTTGGTCTTTTCAAAATTTTTAAGCAGAAAACAGGGGGCAGGGGATGAAATTTTTATGGTTTCAGGGTGAGCTGATTTTTGATCTGCCCATGCAGAATTGACATAGGTGGCGCCTCTGAACGGAAAGGCATTGGCAATTTCATAAATAATATCTGCACCGGGTTCAGTTAGATCTGCTGCTGGAAAATTTATTGTATTATCCACCCTGGTGCCGTCTTCAAGCTGGCCAAGACAGGTCAGGTAGTCATTGTCCCTGAGATTTCTGACGTCAAAACAGGGGGTGTGAACTGCGACAATAAATTGACCGTTTTCTCCGACACAGGATCTGAGTGTTGCCATCAGTGATTCTTCCTTTATTTGATGTGAAGTTTTTTTTAAAATATGAGATTTATCCTTTAAATGTCAATGTGCAAATGCGTATGCCCCATTCCGGGTGGAAAAACTCTTTGCTTGCGTCACAGCGCACAAAAAGGTATGACCATACAGACACGCTCTGGAATTTTTCCAGGGTTTTTTACACTACATGAAAATAAAGGAGACACACCATGAGCGGTAACGGTGGCGCACCTGGAAGTATAGATTTTATTGTGGATACGAAAAATCTGTATAAAGAAGAAATTATTACAGATTTTAAAATTGCCACGATCCGGAAGCTTTCCCCGGTGAATCTTGATGGGTCTGTTGATCAGAGCCGGGAAACTATTTTTATTGGCAGCACGCAGCTGGGAACGCCCCAGGGACCGATCCCCATGCAGGCAAAACTTGAAGCGTCAAGTCTGGAAGAAGCCATGAATGTCTTTCCAAAAGCCATGGAAGTCGAAACCCAGAGGGTTGTCGAAAGTTTTAGAAGAATGCAGCAACAGCAGGAACAACAGAAAAAAGCAAAGGATTCAAGGATCATCATTCCGGGTATGCAATAGCGTTAAAACTATTTTGAGCCTAATGTGTCCAATGCATCCCGGGCCGCATCAATCAGTGCCTGGTGGGTCAAAGAGGCAAGTGTCTTTTTGATCCACTGTGCGGTATCTTCTGTGCCGGCCTCCCCCAGTGCGTACAGAATATCTCCTTGAACCGTGGTCTCCTGTGTATCAAAAAAATCAATCAGGAGCGGACACAGGGAAGCTGCAAGTTCAGGATCTTTTTCACTTAAGTCTTCAACCACGACCATGGCGCCTAATCGGACAGACCAGGTGGGGTGAAGGATCAGTTTTAAAAATCCGTCAAAAATGATACCTTTTTTGATCATCTGATCTGTAATCCACTGTGCATCGCCCTGTTCAAGTATGGTTTTCAGGGTTTGAGCACTTAACTGAGAAGGATCTCTGTCTGTAATCATCCTGATAATTTCCTGCGGGTCAATATTCTGTGTCCATCTGAAATCATCATCAAGGATCAAAGTGGGAGCAGAAAGGACATTGTCTTTTCGGGCCTGCTCTGTAAAAAGGCTGCCGTCAATAATTTGAAGATGAATATGGCTGCAATACAGGGCCAGCGGAATAACGGTTCTCACCATGGAAGGACAATGGGGACAGGCAAGGGCGATATACAGTTTCAGATGAACCGGGATGTCTATGCGATCAAGCAGGGTTTTGATTGTATCATCCATGTCAACGGGTGATCCTGAAATATATGCCAGACTCTCAAGAAAAGGGTCCAGTTCTTTTTCAAGGGGCAGAGCGCTAAACTCAATATTGTCTTTTAAGCAGAATCCCGGAAGGGCCCGGTCTTTTTCTGTTCTGGTGATTTTCATCCCAGGGATGATGTCGCAAAGCTGATCGGCAATGGACGAAAAATGGATATCCTCAGCATGTTTTGGTAAAGCAAGCTGGATTGAAATTTCTTTTTGCAGGGTTTGATTCCAGGTTAGAATCCGTTGAATGGCTTGGGTATCAAATACAGGCATGGCAGTTTCTCTCTTTTGATTAAATGTTAAAAAATCTATCCTGATACGTCTTCTTTAGCAGAATCAGATGGGTTAATTAAGCAAAAAACAATACAGTTTTAAAAATATCCTTTATTTGACTTATGCTGCAAAAATATGCATAACAACAAGGCATTGAAAAATGCTGACAAATCGGTATAATAGGAAAAATAAAAACAGGGACACGAATGGGAAAAAATATATATAAGCAGATTGAATTAGAAAATAAACACACGCTCGTTATTCAGGATCTGTCCAGAAAAATCAGTGACGATGCTTTTATGGTTTTAATGAAAGCGGTCATTGAGATTGAAATTAAAAAAGAGTTGTTTTCAGACCCCGGGTTTTCCAAGCAGGATATCACTGATATGAAATTGAATGATATTGTGTCTGTTCTGGGAGACAAAATTGTTTACGAGTATGCGATTGAACGCAATTTTATTTTTGCAGCGGATAAGGATGCTGTGTTTGAAAGCCTTGTCGAAACGTATATGAGGAATTTGGGCCAGTATATTAAAAAACCGCAATTTCCGGGCAAATTTATTTTAAAGGCATATAAAGACAAAACAAAATAAAGGGAAAATGCTGAAAAAAGCCGGGTATTTTATCTTAGGTCTGTGGATCATTTTTTATGCGGGGCTTGCTGCCGCAGATATTTATACCTTTATTGACAGCGACGGTGTGCTTCATTTTACCAATGTGCCGACTTCTTCGGATTACAAATTATATATCAGGGAAAGCGTTCAAAAAAATGAGCCCCGGTATGATACCCAGAAATTTGATGATATCATTCGAGATGCCCAGAAAAAATACGGCGTTGAATTTTCTCTTATCAAAGCGGTGATCATGGTTGAATCCGGATTTAATCCAAAGGCTGTATCACGGGTGGGGGCCACGGGTCTGATGCAGATCATGCCGACCAATTATGAATCTTTATCTGTAAAAGATCCGTTTAATCCCATGGATAATATCATGGGCGGCGCACTATATCTTCAGCGCCTTCTTCGCCGGTATGAATACAAGCTGCCTCTGGCCCTTGCAGCCTATAATGCCGGGCCTGATGCCGTGGACAGATACAAACAGATTCCGCCCTATACAGAAACCCAGAATTATGTCAAAAAAGTGATGAAAACATACAGCAGGTACAAAAATTCTTAAGGTGCCTTACATCTCCCGTTGAATTTCCTTAATAAAATTTAATAATTTATTTTTCATGTCCGGTCTTTCAAGGGCAAAAGCAAGATTTGCCATCTGAAATCCAACCTTGTCACCGCAGTCAAATCGTTTGCCTTTAAATTTATAGCCAAAGATAGGCTGTTCTTTCAAAAGGCTTCTCATGGCATCTGTGAGCTGGATTTCGCCGCCGGCACCTTTTTGTTTTGCCCCTAAAAAATCAAAAATTCTGGGGGTCAGGATATACCGGCCGATAATGGCAAGATTGGATGGGGCCTCTTCCGGGTTGGGCTTTTCCACCATGTCGTTGATTTTAACAATGTCTTCCTCCACCAGCTGGGCATCCAGAATGCCGTATTTGTCTGTCTGGTCTTTGTCCACTTCCATGACTGCGGCGATGGACGCCCTGAGGCGGTCAAATTTTTTAACCATTTCAGATAAGACCGGGGTGTCGGTCTGGATAAGGTCATCGGCCAAAAGTACGGCAAAGGGTTCGTCCCCGACAATATCTCTGGCGCACCAGATAGCATGGCCCAGTCCCAAAGGCTGGTTCTGCCGGGTATAGACAATGGTGCCGGTCACGGGAACCAGTTCCTGAATCTGTTTGAGCAGATCATCTTTCCCTTTTTCCTTAAGGGTATGTTCGATTTCAAAGGATCTGTCAAAATGATCTTCCAGTGCTTTTTTCCCGCGGCCGGTAACAAAAATAATCTGTTCGATGCCTGCGGCAAACGCTTCTTCAACTGCATATTGAATAATGGGTTTATCAACAACCGGAAGCATTTCTTTTGCCATGGCTTTTGTGGCCGGGATAAACCGGGTGCCAAGTCCTGCCACTGGAAAAACCGCTTTTTTAATCTTCATGAAAACTCCTTATTATGATCCTGACGGGTCAGAGGATACCAGACGATACAGGATTGATTCGTATGATTATTATTTTTATGCCTGTTATGTATGTGGAAATAAAACATATGTCAAATACAATTTTATGAGCGATTGGTGTAGTTTTTGACATTGTTCTAATTTTTTCGTATATTGATTTTTTTTTGACTGAGAAAGATTATTTAATATAAGGAAGTTTGAATGACTGATACTACAAAAAAGACATCTGAGATACCGCCTGAGCAGCTGAGCCTGAAGAGCAGATTCCGGTTTGAATGCCATAAGGGTGTAAAGTGCTTTACGGACTGCTGCCGCGGAATTGATATCATGTTGACGCCATATGATATTTTAACCATGCGAAAAAAACTGGACATGACATCTGAAAAATTTCTTGCAATCTTCACGGATCCGCAGATTCTGGAAAAAGCAGACCTTCCTGTGGTCACCTTGAAGCTTTTAGACGATGAAAGACAATCCTGTCCTTTTGTCGAGGATAAAGAAGGCTGCGTGATTTATAAAGACCGTCCCACCACCTGCAGATATTATCCTCTGGGCGTCGGATCTTTGAGTTATTCCGGAGAACAGGGGGAAAAAGAGGAATTTTTCTTTACAGTAAAAGAAGATCATTGTCTGGGATTTGAAGAGAAAAAAGACTGGACCGTGGCTGAATGGAGAGAAGATCAGGGAATTAATCTGCGGGATGAGGTAAATGAAGGCTGGCTGGATCTGATGGTCCGGAAAAAATCATTGCCCCCCAGCATGAAACTGACGGAAGAAAGCAAAAAGATATTTTTCATGGTGTGCTATAATATTGATAAATTTAAAGAATTTGTCTTTAACAGCAGTTTTCTGGACCGGTATGATCTGCCCGAAGAAAAAATTCAGGAAATAAAAGAAGATGATGTGAAACTGCTTCAGTTTGGATTTGACTGGTTAAAAGCCAGTTTCTTTCATACAGGGCAGGAGAAATTCAAAATAAAGAAAAAAGATTAAATTTTGATTAAAATGGTGTTTTTATAAAACCGGCTGCAGGTGTTTTGGCAGCCGGTTTTTGTTTCAATTTAATATGAGTACCACAGATTTTTATGGAGAGTGGTGTCATTCAGGCGTTTTTCGATATCCACATTAAAAAAATCAGCAATGGGCTGGAAAATTTCAGGTGCATTTTCCTGGATATGTTTTGCCGTGTCCAAAAGGACTTTAAATCCTTTTCGGGTCATTTTCCCCAGGGGTTGACGGCAGGGACCCGAAGGCATGCCCAATAACTGCATCAGGGTTTTTACCGGCAAAGGATTTCTTGCCCTGCAGGTGACGGGTCCGAATTTTGAGTCCTCCTGAGTAATGACCACAACCAGATCCAGAAGAGGTTTGATTTTATTCTGGAATTTCAGTGCTTCATCGGTTTTTCCCTGGTTGAGCAGCTCGATCATCTGTGACAGAAATTTTGGTGCAATATTGGACATGACACTGATTCCGCCACATGCCATAATATCCGGATCACTCATTATGGCAAAAACCAGGGCATCATCTCCGGAAAGGATTTTAAAATCCGGTCCGCAAAGTTTTCTGGTCAGTTTCATGTTCTCAAGATTTCCGGTGGCTTCTTTTACACAGGATACGTTTTTGCAGTTTTCTGCCAAAATGGCCAGATCCTGCGGAAACATCTGTGCGCCGACTCTGCCGGGGATGATATAGGGGATAACAGACAGATCCGGATATTGTCTTGCAATGACTTCATGGTATTCTTTTCTGATTTCAAGAGAAGACGGCCCGTTATAATAGGGATCAACCAGGAGGACCGCATCAATCCCTGTTCTGGCGGCAAGACCTGTGGCCTGCAGCGCTTCCTGGGTGTTGTTGCTTCCGGTTCCGGCAATGGTCAGGCATTTGTTTTTTGCATATCGGGCAACCTGGGCGATGATATTATTATGCTCTTCCCATTCGAGAGTAGGGCTTTCACCGGTTGTTCCTGTTGCAAGAATTCCGGTAATCGCGTTTTCAATCTGAAAATTGATTAATTGCTCAAGACCTTCTGAATCAAGCGTTCCTGCCTGATCAAAGGGAGTGATTAATGCCGTATAACATCCTGGTTCCATTGTGTTGTGCTCCTGCCTTTTTAAAAAAAAATCAAAATGATTGTCCAAAATGTATATGCTACCATAAGTCTTCTTTGGGTTCAAACCAAAAATACACAGTTATTTTTTTGCAAACGCCATAACACTTTCCTTGACAAAAACATCTGTTTCAAGTAGAAAAAACCAGTTTTTGATGAGCGGGAATAACTCAGTGGTAGAGTGCGACCTTGCCAAGGTCGAAGTCGCGGGTTCGACTCCCGTTTCCCGCTCCATTTCTTTTTAAATCCAATCCTGAAAATGGTGAATTCCTGTGGCCAGAATAGAGCAAGTATTGTGCATTATAAAAAAAGATCTGCCTGAAGCCTGGATCAAGCAAAAGACAATTATCAAACTGGATATTGATGAATTTATTTGCGCCTGCACCCGTGCCGGATTCAGATTCATTGACCGGCCGGAGGCTGAAAACAATCCATCTTTAAAACAGATCATCCCCTATATTGTTCTTCAGACCCGCGATTTGAAAATGACTGCGGTTTACAGCCGGAAGGGCAGTGAAAAACGGCTTCATGATCTTAAATCCATCGGGATTGGCGGTCATATCAATCCGGTTGACAGCAATCTGCAGGGTGATGATTTTGAGCAGATTCTGTTAAGCGGCATGCAACGAGAGCTTGCCGAAGAGCTGGAACAGCGTCCGTTGAATGATCAACCGGACTTTGTCGGCATTCTGAATGAAGATATGACAGATGTGGGAAAAGTTCATTTCGGGGCTGTTTTCAGAATTTTGACCGATTGTCCGGATGCATTTGTTCCTGGTGAAGAATTGTCTGATTTTAAATGGGTTGCAACAGATTCACTGAAAAATGAAAACCTGGAACTGTGGTCCGAGCTTGCATTGACACTGATACAGAACAGTTAAGCGTTTAATATTTTTGATACAAAAGACGCTTTGTTTTTCAATATTTTTGATCCCCGGGTAATTTTACACAGACTGATTCCATATTTTTGAGCAATTCTGCGCTGGGTCATGCCAGCATGCAGATCTTTTAAAAGTTTCCATCTCAAAGAAAGATCAGCCAGTTCAGACGGCGTGAAAATATCTTTAAAAAAACATTCCAGATCATCAGTATTATTGATTGATGCGATAATCTTCAGCAGATCCTTATCAATGGTCATATGTCTCCTGTGTTTGCGCAGAAAAAGGGTCGTCTTCTTCAAAACTCTGGACCTGGTATATGCAGATTTCCAGCTTGCCGGATTTCCATTCATCTGAAGCAAGTCCTGCCTTTAAGCAAAGATGATTTAAAAAATCGCGGCCATCTTTGAGCTGGTCCCAGACCTGGGGAAGAAAGGTAGCACGATGGTATCCTTTTTCAATGATTACGCCGTCTATTTCCGGGCGCAGTCTGGAAAGCAGATCATTTCCACCACTGTAATCAAGCTTTTCAGGCGGTGTTAAAATACTGATTTCAATGTGAATGTCCTTGAGCTCATCATGGGATAACGGTTTAAACCTTGAATCGTTAAAGGCCGCATGTATGGCATTTTCTGATACACCATCCATTAGTGATTTGACCGGCTCGATAGTGCCGATACACCCCCTGAGAGTTCCATTTTTATGCAAGGTTACAAACACCCCTCTGTTTTCTTTCATCACAGGGCTTGTGCAGTGTTTTTCAAGTGCTGCAAGGCGTGTGTTTTTTTTATCAAAACGGGTTGCGATATGTTCTCTTGCAAGCTTTAACAGCAATTGTCCATCGTGTTTTGAAATGGTGTTCATCATGGTGCCTTTTTTTGTCAGTGTATGGTTACGGGTTTGTTTCTTCTTTTTAGCAGTTAGAACCTCTGCTTTCAAGAAAGAAACATATTAAAAATTATTGCAGGGACCAAATGTGGCGGGATCTTGCCTGCAAAAGGCTTTCATGAGCACGGATGCGTAAAACAAATAAATTCAATGAAAATCAGAGATAATCACAGTAAAATTTAAAATTAAATCTATCTGCTGATCCATAAGGTTTGATTTTAAGGAGATATTAATCTGTCTGGAAAAATAACCTTCAGTAATTCAGATTGACTAAGATATGCCGGATATTTATAATCACAGCAATCTTAAAAATTATATCTGAAACAGGAATACTCTGCACAGCGTATCTTATTTTTATTTAATAATCTTTATTCAATAATCATTTAATCGGAGAAAAATGGCGACACGAGTTGATAGAAAATTAGTTTGCAAGCTGATTGAAAAAGGAATTGATGTGGCTCTTATTCCCGGATTTATCAGAAGTCTTGCCAATGCCTGCCTGCTCACTCCGGACATGTCTCATTCCCTGGTAAACAAGCGCTTGAAATATCTTGGATGGGAGGATGTTGAGCTGGATTATCATACCCTTCAGCTGGCAATTGATTCCTTGGAAACCAAAGGCTTAAGCCGTCTGGAGTATAAATCTGCGCCATGGTATTTACACCGGTTTAAAATTCAAAAAGCGTATTAGACCTGTAATATCTTATCCAAAGGCGTGTAGTTCATATCAAAGGCATCTGCAACGGGTTTGCAGACAATTTTATCACCCACATAATTGATTCCTTTTGCAAAGCCAGGGTCTGTTTTACAGACGGATTTCCAGCCATTGTCAGCAATTTTTAATGCATATGGCAGGGTTGCATTGGTTAATGCAATGGTGGAGGTTAAAGGGACTGATCCGGGCATGTTGGTGACACAGTAGTGGATGATGCCGTCAACTTCAAAGATCGGATTGCTGTGAGTGGTGGGCCTTGAGGTTTCAAAACAGCCCCCCTGATCAATGGCAACATCGACGATGACAGAACCTTTTTTCATTGTTTTGAGCATGTCTTTTGTGATGAGTTTCGGCGCTTTTGCACCAGCGACAAGAACAGCGCCGATAATAAGATCAGTGCCTTTTGCCAGTTTTTTTACAAGTGCAGGAGAAGACATCAGCGGTCTGCAGTTGGCAGGCATGATTTCCGACAGATATCGAAGCCGGTCAATATCGGTATCTAAAATGGTTACATTTGCTCCCATACCGCAGGCAATCTGTGCTGCCTGTATGCCGACAACCCCGCCGCCGATAACCATTACATTGGCTGCAGGCGTGCCGGTGACACCGCCCAAAAGGATACCGGAACCCCCAAATGTTTTTTCAAGGTATTTTGCTCCCTGCTGAACAGCAAGTCTTCCTGCGACCTCACTCATGGGGGTCAGCACCGGCAGTCTGTGATTTCTGTCTTCAATTGTTTCGTAGGCAATCCCGACAGAACCGGTTTTCAAAAGCGCCAGGGTAAGGTCTTTGTCTGCAGCCAGATGAAGATACGTGAAGACAATCTGGTCTTTTTTTATCAGGTGAAATTCAGAAGGCTGGGGTTCTTTTACATGCATGACCATGTCGGCGGTATCATAGACTTCTGACAGGGTATTGACAATGACAGCACCGGCATCAGCATAATGACGATCTTTAAACCCTGATCCCATACCTGCTTTTTTTTCAACCAGAACAGTATGGCCGTGACTTGCCAGTATATCCACCCCGGAAGGTGTCATGCTGACACGATTTTCCTGGGGTTTGATTTCTTTTGGAATACCTACAATCATGGTTATTTACTCCTTTAATAGAAAAAATAACAGATTAAATCCCCCCTGTTTCCCCCGGGAGCTTTATTCCGGAAATCGTCTGTTGATTCCTGTAAATTCTTCGATATGGGAAATGAAAATATCCACAAGCTGAGCATCAAAATGCTTGCCTGATTCTGATTTGAAAAAATCGAGAATTTTTTCGGTTTCCCAGGCATCTTTGTAGCATCGTTTATGGCTCAAGGCGTCAAATACGTCAGCAATGGCGGCAATCCGCCCGAAAATATGAATATTATTCTGTGAAAGTCCCTGGGGGTAACCGTTCCCATCCCATCTTTCATGATGCTGCAGTGCGATAATGGCGGCGGTTTTCATAATGGGCCGGTTTGATTTTTTTAAAATTTCATATCCTGTTCTGGCATGATCTTTAATAATTTCAAATTCAGTATCCGTCAGTTTGTCCGGCTTGTTCAGAATGGCTTCCGGAACAGCGATTTTCCCTACATCATGCATAGGGGAGGCCAGTCTCAGCATTTCGCAGGTGTCTTCATCCATGCCATATTTTCTGGCCAGCAGATAACAGATTTCCGCCACCCGGGTCACATGATTTGCGGTTTCCTGGGACCGGGTTTCAACAATTTCACCCAGAGTTAATATGACCTCTTTCTGGGTATTGATGATTTCTCTGGCAAGACTGATATTGTCAAACCCTATGGCAATATTATTTGCATAGATCCTCATCAGATTTTTTTCAATGGAAGACAGCGAGTTTATTCCGTTTAAATATAAAATGCTCGTGAATCCCTCCCGGGTTCTGAATACGCCGGTGTATTCGTTTTCATCAATCAGCTCCCCGCCGTTTGTTTTATATATTCCATTTGCCTTGACGATATTTGGCGGCATGGAATCATCAAGCACGGCACCTTTTTTATCTTTCATGCATCCTGTGCCGGCCATGAGAAGGATGCTGGATTCCGGCATACCGATAAAATATGCACTGTCCATGGGGGTGGATTGAATATCAATATTTAAAATATTAAATAAATGATTGAGCACGTGGGTTCCGAATGTGGAATATGAATGATGTTGAAAAACTTCTGATGATGCATGGATGATGTTTTCAAGACCAATGGTGTTTCTTTCAATGGTTTTCAGGTTGTCATAGGATCTTAAACAGGCGGTGATCATGGTGAATAGTTTCTGGGCGGTCAGGTCAGGTTTTGTTTTATAATCATTGATGTCATATCGGGAAATGACTTCGTATTCAGGGGCTTTCCCGGGCTGTCCTGTTCGCAGAACGATTCTGACCAGAAGATTTTTAAGTTCGTTGCGGATATATTCGACAAGCAATAGTCCTGAATTGTCTCTTTCCATCACAACGTCCAGAATAATCAGTGCGATGCCGGGCTCTTCCTGCATTTTTTTTTTAACGTCGTCTTCACAATATGCACTGATCAGTTCAAGCTTCTGACCGTTGAAGGTATAATCTCTAAGTGCAATCCGTGTGATTTCATGGACATCTTTTTCATCATCGACAATAAGAACTTTCCAGGCAGATTTAAAGTTGTTCCCGGCAGTCTTGGTATCTGGATTGTCTTTGGCAAAAATCACCAGTTCTTCCAGGTTTTTAGATGTAGCTTGATTCATGAAAATCATCCCTTCATTTTTCTTTAAAATAGGTATCAACCAGATCAATAGCCAACCCGATATATGCCTGAGGTGTCAGATTTTTCATTCGGCTTTTAAAATTTTCAGGTACTTTTTCAAGTTTATCCACGAAATTTTCCAGGTCTGATTTGGTGATTTTCTGTCCCCGGGTAAGGTCTTTAAGGCGTTCATACGGATTGTCTTCTCCAAAGACTCTCATGGCAGTCTGGAAGGGCTCTGCAAGCAATTCCTGGTTTTCATCAAGGTCTTTCTGAATTATCCGGCTGTTTAAATCCAGTTTGGACAAACCTTTCAATGCATTTTCCACACCTATGACAAAATAACCGAAAACAGCCCCCAGGCTTCTTAGAACGGTGCTGTCGCTTAAATCCCGCTGGAATCTGGATTTCTGGAGTTTAACAGACAAATGTTCCATCATTGAGATGGCAATTCCCATATTCCCTTCACTGTTTTCAAAATCAATGGGATTGACCTTGTGGGGCATGGTGGATGAACCGGTCTCTCCTTTTTTAATCCGCTGTTTGAAATATCCAAGGCTGATATATCCCCACATATCTCTGTCAAAATCAATGGTGATTGCTGCTGTGCGAATCATGGCATGCAGGATAAATGCGATGGAATGATTGGGGTTTACCTGGGTGGTAAAAAGAATCGGCTCAAGTCCCAGATGCTTTGAGATAAATCTTTTCGAAGCTTTGATCCAGTCAATTTCAGGATATACAAAATGATGGGCATTGAAGTTTCCGGTGGCACCGTTGAGTTTGGCCTGAACTGTTGCCTGTTCGATGATGCAGGCTTCCTGGGATATGCGCCAGGCAAAATTGACAAATTCCTTTCCAACGGTTGTCGGTGTTGCAGGCTGACCATGGGTTCTTCCCATCATGGGAACGGATTTGTATTCAAGGGCCTTCTGTTCAATGGCACTTATCATCTGATCCAGCAGATTTTTTACAATTTTTCTGCCTTCATCAAGCATCAGGGCATATGCGGTATTATTAATATCATCTGAAGTGCAGGCAAAATGGACCCATTCTTTAATATCTGAAAGTCCCAGTCCGTCGAGTCTGTCTTTGATGAAATATTCAACTGCCTTGACGTCATGGTTGGTTTTCTTTTCAATATCTTTAACTGCCTGGGCGTCTTTTACATCAAAATTCTTTGCGATGGCATCAATATGTTGTGTGTGTGCGGTATCATAATGGGCAAGCTTCAAGTCGGATAATATAAATTTGAGCCATTCAATCTCAACAAAAACACGGTGTCTGATTAATCCGTATTCAGAAAAAATATGTGCCATCTGGCCGGTCAGTTTGGCATATCTTCCATCCAGGGCAGTGAGCGCTGTTATCATCGGGTCCTCCGGTTTATGCATATTAAAACGGTCTGTTTTGCATTAAAAAATAGTTTATATTTTTTTGAGTTTAAATGTATTTATTCCACGTTGTGTAAAATAACAAACAATATGCAATTAAACAATATGCAATTGAGTGTTGAATTTTATTTGGCAGCCCTTTGTTCGACCCTTGACAAAGTATTGGGAAATAAGTATTTTAGCAGACGTTTTACACATATTAATTTTAACGAAAGGCCCTTTTTTGCTGCAGGAGTAAATTCATGGCATTAACAAAGACACTGATTGCTGAAAAAATACAAGATGATTTGAAATTATCAAGAGCAACCACTTATGATATCATGGAAGAATTCCTTGAGATTATTAAAGAAACCATTGAAAAGGGTGAAGATATCATGATCAGTGGGTTTGGTAAATTCTGTGTCAATGAAAAAAAAGCAAGAAAAGGAAGAAACCCTGCAACGGATAAAGAGATGACCTTGCCTGCAAGACGGGTGGTTACGTTTAAATGTTCAGGGAAATTAAGAGATCAGATTAATTCCTGAGATTTTTCTCAATTCAAATGCATTTTTCCGAACAACTGGTCACGGCTGTTATTCTCACCACACTGATTGGCAGTTATGTGATCGGCAATCTATCGGATTTTTTAAACCTATTATCTTTAAATCCATCACTGCCAGCCGAATTTAAAGACCATTATGACAGACAGAAATATGAGGATTCCCAGAGTTATTTAAAAGCCACCACACGGTTTGGTTTTTTTACTTCCAGTTTTGATCTGGCAATCATTTTGCTGTTCTGGTTTTTTAAAGGGTTTCAATATACAGATGCCTTTGTCCGAGCCTTTGGCTTTTCTTCGATTGTTTCAGGGCTTTTATTCATAGGGATTCTGCTGCTTTTAAGAACCCTTGTTTTTTTGCCTTTCAATATATATTCAACCTTTGTGATAGAGGAAAAATTCGGGTTCAATAAAACAAGCCCCAGAATTTTTGTAATGGATCTGATCAAATCCATAGTTCTTTCCTGTCTTCTGGGCGGTTTTTTACTTGCCCTGATTCTGTTTCTGCTTGAATTCTCAGGTCCTTATGCCTGGGTGTACTGCTGGGTTGCCAGTGCTGTTTTTCTTCTGGCTGTCCAATATATTGTCCCCACCTGGATCATGCCTTTGTTTAATAAATTCACACCACTGGAAGACGGCCCTTTGAAAGAAGCTATTTTTAAATATGCCGATTCAATCGATTTTTCGCTTTCAAATGTCTTTGTTATGGACGGCTCGAAAAGAAGCAATAAATCAAATGCATTTTTTGCAGGGTTTGGCAAAAATAAACGGATTGTTTTGTTCGACACACTTATAGAAAATCAGACAGTTGATGAGCTGGTTGCCGTTCTTGCGCATGAAATGGGCCATTATAAAAAACAGCACATTATCAAGAGAATCATTCTGGCTGTTTTTCAGATGGGGCTGATTTTTTACCTGCTGTCCATTTTTATATCCAGCGAGAGCCTGTTCGCTGCCTTTTATATGGAAAACATCTCTGTATATGCCGGATTGATTTTTTTTGGCATGCTGTATTCACCCATAGATTTTTTCCTGTCTATTTTTTTTCAGGCCTTATCCAGGAAAGATGAATATGAGGCTGACCGGTTTGCTGCTACCACGCTCGGAGAAAGTAAATCACTGGTGAATGCGCTTAAAAAACTGTCGGTACACAATCTGTCAAATCTAACCCCCCATCCGTTTTATGTGGTTTTAAACTATTCTCACCCGCCGGTACTGGAAAGAATCAGGGCGTTAAAACCGCTTTAAATTTGCTTGATTGTTTAATTGGTGGTTGTATGAGAGCTGAACAGGATTGATTATTGCTCAATTTTCTGGACACATTGGTTGCGGCCTTTTTCTTTTGCTGCATACAGCGCCTGGTCTGCCATTGCAATCAGCCCTTCGGCTGAATTATGACTGCCGGGTGTTACCGTTGCAACGCCAAGACTTAAAGAGACATGATCATTTACTTTGGATTTTTCATGGGGGATCATTAGGCTCTGCACATTTTTGCGTATGGTTTCAGCCACAACCATGGCGCCTTTGGCATCGGTATGCGGCAGAACAATGGCAAATTCTTCTCCGCCATACCGGGCGGCCAGATCTGATGAACGGGAAGCGGATGTCTGGATGCTTTTGGCAACCTGAATCAGGCAGTCATCTCCTGCCTGATGACCATAGTTATCATTGTATAATTTGAAAAAATCAATGTCGGACAGGATAAGAGACATGGTTTCTTTGTTTCTGTAATGCCGGTTCCACTCAGCGCCCAGATATTCATCGAATTTTCTTCGATTGGGGATCTGGGTCAGGCCGTCAATAACAGAGAGCATTTTAAGCTTTTCATTTAGTTTTTTAAGCTCCTGCTCTGCTCTGACAGTCTCGCTGATATCAATGGCAAATCCGTTAAATCCGTTCCGTCTTCCGGATTCGTCCTGAGTGGTTTTGGCATAGCAGAGTGCCCAGACAAAGGAATTATCCTTGCGTTTAAGGCGAGCTCTGAATCGAATCACTTCTCCTGCTTCATTAATCGAAAATTTGAATTCTTCTGATCTATCAACATCAAAAAAAGTCTGGGAATAAAAGTCCGAGACCTGCTCAACCACTGCAGTTGACGATTCATACCCCATCATCCATGCATACTCCGGATTTGAGGAAACGATATTATTTTCAGAATTTACATGGAAAAAACCGATGGGCGCAAATTCAAAAATCTGGCTCAGGTTGCGTCTGTGACGTTTTAATGTGGCTTTTTCTTTTAACCTGGCTGAGATATCTTTTGCAAGGACAGCTACCCCGAATTTTTCACCCTTTGTACTCTGGATCGGCGCATAAAAGATTTCGCACTGGATTGTTCTGTCACTCCTTTGCACTTCTGTGGTTATGAACTGTGTGGTTTTGCAGTTTGTCAGCTCACGTTTTGTTAAAGGGGTCAGTTCATCCAGAAAACGTCCCATGGTTTCATCTTCTGTATACCCGAACAGTTCAGCTGCGCCTTTATTCCAGGAAGATACCTGCAGATCAGTATTGGCTTCAATATAGGCCAGTTTTGCCTGACCGATCAAATTGCCGAGCGCTAAAATTCTATCTATCAGTTTTAAGTCCATATCGTCATTTTTAATAAATTTTATTGATTTGAACAAGATACTATGAAATTTTATTTTTTTTAACAAGGGAAATTAATTTGACAGGGGGGAACGAATTGAATCAATGACCAGACTGATTATTACCGCAGATATTCATGGCAGCCACACTTCATGGCTGACCATAAAAGCACTTATGGGGAAAAAAGACGGCCTTGTGGTGGCCGGAGATTTGTTTGATACCCACTACGGCAGCTATTCAAACCCGGATTTTTCCCCGGAGGCAATTAAAAAAGATCTTTGTTTTTTTTTGCATCCTTTTTACTATGTTTATGGCAATTGTGACAGTGAAACTTTTGCGCCGGGGCATAAGAATAAGATGATATTTGAGGCTTTCGGGAAAAAAATGTATCTTCACCATGGTCATCGAGCATTTAATTCCCGGGAGGATGTCGATATCGTCATACAGGGGCATACCCACCTGTGCAGTCTTGAAAAAATTGACAACAGGATTTTTATGAATCCCGGATCCATCTGCAGGCCGAGAAATTCATTAATGACATATGGTGTGATGGATACCTCCGCAATCAGCCTGGTTGAATTAAAAACAGGCAGAATTCTTGCCAGCATTAATTTATGATTGGCTTTTGTTCAGGTGCTGAATCTCATTTTACAGGAGGGACAGGTTTTACAGGGGATATTTTTTGTATCTTTCCTATGCTCATATCTTTTGATCTTCCTGCCTGCATGAGGCTGGCTTTCTTTTTAAGCGCCATAAATTTTTGATATCCGCTATATGGATTTGATCTTGCAGGTCGGGTTTTGCGGGTGGTATTCCTTCTGTCATCTGATTTGGCAGGATAAATTTTTTTTAAAATTTCATCAAAGTCCGGACTTTTTGGACACGCCTGTTTTTTATTTTTCGGCCGGGCTGGCTTGCTTTCAGAAGAAGCAGAAAAGGGTGCGGGATCACTTTTATTATTGAAAAAACGCTTTAGATGCTCAATTGCATCTGCCCATGAAAATCCGTTAGCCTTGTCCGCTGCGTCAGATTTTTTTTTAGCTGCAGGTTCTTTTTGGGGCGCAGGTTCTTTTTGGGGTGCAGGTTCTTTCTGGATTTTTGACGCTGGTTTCTGATCTGTTCCGGGTTCAGGAGATGCTTTTTCTGCTCTTTTTTTTAAATGCGGCGCAAGGCTTTTGAAGGCAAGATTGATTTCCTTCATTCTCGCATCACTGTTTGTTTGACTATCTGGACTATTCGGATTTTGCCCGGCAACATCCGGGTGGTATTGTTTTGCCAGAGAGCGGTATGCTTTTTTTGCATCTTCAAGGCAAACATCGGGTTTCAGATTTAAAATTCTTAAGGCTTCTTTGCTGTCCATCCTAAAATGAATATGCTGCCAGACAGATATGTGTCAAGAATATAGAACAGTGTCAGTAAAAATTGCCAAACATCAATTGAAATGATATGAATTTATCTTATTTCTCTATTTCAAGGAGGCACTATGCCAACGAATCTGAAGATATCTGAACGCGTCAAGAAAAGTCCTGAATTTGCAGCCTGGTTTATTTCTTTTTTCCTGAAAAACCATCTGGATCCTTTTACCTATCCGACAAAGGTGGCCACCAGGGAACAGATTGAATTTATGGTGCATCCTGAAAATAATGAACGATATTATCCCTGTTCGGACAAAATGTTTGATGCCATTATGTCACAGACATATCCGGTGTATTTGAAAAAGCAGTATGAAAAAGTGTTTAATAAAGCCATTGCAATGATTGATGAGCTTATTGATTCCGATGGTGACAAGACCTATTTGAAAACCCTGGTTAAAATAAAATATGATGATGAAATCCGGACAGGCCTGCTCATCCCGTCACGGCTGGAAAAAAGACTGCACATGATTTTTTTGAGCCGGACCCATATTGAAAATCCATATTTTGACAAAAAAAAATCTGCAAACCGTAATGCTTTCCGGTTTTTAAATTCGGAAACCTTTAGTAAGGCTTTGAACCATGTGGAGAATTCCTTATGTGATCTTGAAAATTCCACCCTTCCGGAATTAAAAGAGAAAATCAAGGAGGTTGAATTCAGAAGACTGGTAAGTCTTTTGAGCCAAAAGAACAGGTGGTCCCAGAAAAAGGCAAAAATGCCGTCAATGTCAGAGTTTAAAGAGATATTTGATATCCCGTTTGACGGGACAGGATGGGTGCATCTGCTGGAATTGGTTAAAGGCCGGAAACAGAAAATTCTTTGGCTGGCGGATGAATCCGGAGAGGTGGTTGTTGATTTGAGAATTGCAAAATTTCTGGCAGGCATGGGCCATATTGTTATTTTTGCAGTAAAAGAATCGCCTTTTTATACCAGGGTCTGTCTTGCCGATACCCGGACAGACCCTGTTCTGTCTAAAGAATTTGAAGGTGCGCATTTTATTCATGAGAAAACCATCAGCAAAAACAGTCTGTTGAACTTTTTAAAATATGACAAAAATATTTATGTGGTCTCAGACGGGACAAGTGAAGATTTGAATCTGCTGCTGGCATCTATAACCTTTTCCAGAATTTTTAAGGAAGTGGATTGTGTGATTTCACGAGGTCTGGATCAAAAAGAAAAATTGATTGATTCTCATTTTAATTTTACCCAGAGTATCATTAATATCAGCTGCGAGAAAAAAAGATTAACAATTACCTGCAAACCCCGGCATCCAAATTCCATAAAATTTTCACATCATCAGCTGGAGGAAAAAGCAGATAAGATCATTCAGGAAATGAAACAGGCCAAAAGAAAAAAGATGACAGTCATGTTTTACAGCGGCATTATCGGTTCTATTCCCGGGAAAATTGATGTGGCCAAAAAAATTATGTCCACGTTTATTGATCACCTGCACAAGCAGTCAAGTAATCTGTTTATCATTAATCCGTCCAATTATTATGAACCGGGAATGGATGCCGATGATTTGATGTATATGTGGGAGATTGTGCAACGAAGCGGTTATATTGATATCTGGAGATTTCAGACAACAGATGATATTTCAGAAAGCTTTGCATTATTGAACGAAAAAGTTCCGCCGGAATGGATTGGAAAAGATTCAACATACAGCACCGGCTGCACCAAAGAAATGCGCATTGCCCAGGATGTTCAGAAACAGAATTCTGAAATGCAGTTGATCGGGCCGTCTCTGGATAAATTCATGCGCAGAAATGAATATGGCGTGGGGTCCATGTATGATCAGCGGCTGGCAGATTTTTAATCAGCGATGAACAGGCGGGGCCGGGATACTGCCGGTCCATGTGAAATTTTTTTTGGGTCAGGTCAGTTTTCGGTTAAAGCGTTGGACACAAAACAAATGGCGTGTCATACTGACTTAAATTCAACTTCATTTTTTTTAAGGAGGTTCTCATGCAGGTATCCATTTCTTTTAAAAATATTGATTCTTCAAACGCCTTAAAAGCAAGAGTGCAGGAAAAACTGGACAAACTGGATAAAATGCTGGACGGTCCGTCAGAAGCAGATGTGGTTTTGTCTGTTGAAAAAATACGACAGATTGTTGAAATACGGCTCAAAGGGGATAAATTTCAGGTTCATGCCAAAGAAGAGTCTGAAAATATGTATGCCTCTATTGATGCGGTGGTTGACAAATTAAAATTACAGATCAAGAAAAACAAGGAAAAAATAAGGCGGCATTTATCCGGGGATAAACAAAGTATAAAATCAGACTCTTTTTCAGAGGCCTTGACACCGGATGGTGATGAAGAGGGGGCATAACCTGTTTAACAAATATCCATTCCTTTAAGCATCCTGATATTTGTTTAGCTGTCGGCGGCTTTTATCCTGCGTATCAGACAAGACCCATGAAAGACATGATTTGTTTTTGTGGGTCTTGACACAATAACAGAGCACAACATAATATGTATGTTTTTAATACGGATTAAAAGCATATACAAATATAATTTTAAGGAACTGGAGAATGACAGATCAGGGAAAGAAAAGCTTAATGGATGTGGACGCGCATATTGCAGAACTGAAAGAAGCGCTTTTACACAATGCAGAGTGTGGAACCACGCACTATAACCTTGCAGTGGCGCTTTTAGGAAAACAGGAATATGTTGAAGCTGAAAAAGAACTTCATGATGCGATTGACTGCAGTCCCACATTGGCAGAAGCCTATGTTCTTCTGGGGGGAATCTGTCTTCAACGCAAGGATCTGGAAGGATGTTACCGGTTTAATCAGCGGGCGGTAAAGGCAAGGGCCGGATTTGCTGAGGGCTATGGCAATATGGCGTTTGTTCTGCTTCAGCTGGTGGATGGTAAGGATCCCAAAGAAGATGAGGAAAAGATGGATAAGGCAATTAAAAATCTAAAAAAAGCAATAATCCATAACAAAAATTTTGTGCAGGCATATACCACTCTTGGAACAGCCTATTTTATGAAAGGGCTGGTCCGGGAGGGAATTAAGGCAAATCTTGAAGCGATCAATGTCCATCCTGAATTTCCTGTGGCGCATAATAACCTGTCCGTTGCCTATCTTGAACTGGGTGAGTTTGATAAAGCAATAAAGCATTGTGATATTGCCGTTGAGCTTGGATTTGAGGTGGCTCAGGAATTGATTGACGAACTTGCTCCCCATAGAAAGCCTTAGAAAAACACCATTGCGGGGAAAATCAGGATCAGCGTGTCCGGTCTTCAAAAAAGCTGTAAAAACAACCTTTTTTATTGACATGTTGAAACTTTAATTTTATATCTGCAGTGTTATTTTGCTTGAGTTATTCCTTATGAGTAGAACTTTATTTTTCAACGCTTTGGAATAATAACAAAATTAGACTATTGAATGAAAAATTTGGAAAATTTTTTCATTAATGAATGTAAATGTAATTTAACTATTAACGGAGGTAAGTAAATGGCTAAGCATGAAACTCCTTTACTGGACCAGCTGGAAACCGGCCCATGGCCAAGCTTTGTCTCTGACCTGAAACAACAGGCCGAAAAAAGAGCAAAGAATGTAGAAGGTGTGGAATTCCAGATTCCAGTAGATGTTGTTGAAGATCTGCTGGGTGTTCTTGAACTTTCTTACAAACATGGAAGAACTCACTGGAAACACGGTGGAATCGTAGGTGTTTTTGGTTATGGTGGTGGTGTTATCGGCAGATACTGCGATCAGCCCACAGCATTTCCCGGCGTTGCCGCATTTCATACAATGCGTGTAAATCACCCTGCAGGCAAATACTATTCAACTGAATATCTCAGAAAACTGACTGAGCTGTGGGATTTCAGAGGTTCCGGAATTACCAATATGCATGGTGCAACCGGTGATATCATTCTTCTGGGAACAACAACACCCCAGTTGGAAGAAATTTTCTGGACACTGACCCATGATTTGGGTCAGGATCTGGGCGGATCAGGATCCAATCTGAGAACTCCGGCCGACTGTCTGGGTCAGTCCCGATGTGAATATGCATGTTATGACACCAATGCACTGGTTTATTTTCTGACCAATGAATATCAGGATGAGCTGCATCGTCCGGCATTCCCGTACAAGTTTAAATTTAAGCTGGATGGTTGCCCGAACTGTTGTGTGGCATCTATTGCCCGTTCTGATATGTCTTTTATCGGTACATGGAGAGATGATATCCGTATCGATCAGGATGCAGTAAACAAATATGTTGAAAATGATCCTGCATATCCTGCAAATGCCGGTGCATTCAGAGGAAGCAAAGACTGGGGCCCATTTGATATTGAAAAAGAAGTGACCGGTCTTTGTCCGACCAAATGTATGAAATTTGCAAACAAAAAACTGACAATCGACAATTCAAACTGTACTCGCTGCATGCATTGTATCAATGTTATGCCAAGAGCGCTTAAAATTGGTAAAGACACTGGTCTTTCTATCCTTTGTGGTGCAAAAGCGCCGATTCTTGATGGCGCCCAGATGGGTTCCTTGCTTGTTCCATTTGTTGAAGTCAATCCTGACAATGACTATGAAGAAATCACAGAAATCATTGAAAATGTATGGGATTGGTGGATGGAAGAAGGCAAAAACCGTGAGAGACTTGGTGAGTTGATCATGCGTCAGGGATTCCAGAGACTTCTTGAAGCGACTGGTATTGAGGCTCAACCTCAGCACGTTTCATATCCGAGAACCAACCCGTACATCTTCTGGAAAGAAGATGAGGTTGAGGGCGGCTGGGAACGCGATGTTGAAGAATACAGAAAACATCATCAGAGATAAAAAGGGAGAATAATAATGGCATTTATTTCAACTGGTTATAATCCAGCAAAGCCGATGGAGAACAGAATTACCGACATCGGTCCGAAAGATCATAACGAATTTTATCCTCCTGTGATTCAAAAGAACAAAGGTAAATGGTCTCATCATGAAATTCTTGAGCCAGGCGTTCTTGTGCACGTTGCAGAATCAGGAGATGAAGTATATACGGTAAGAGCAGGTGGTGCACGACTGATGTCCACCACCATGATCAATGAGATTTGTGATATTGCTGACAAACACTGCAATGGTCATGTCCGTTTTACCACACGAAACAATATTGAGTTTATGGTTGACTCAAAAGATAAAGTTGAACCGCTAAAAAATGATCTGGCCTCCAGAAAATTTGATGGTGGCTCTTATAAGTTCCCCATTGGTGGAACTGGTGCTGGTATTACCAACATCGTTCATACTCAGGGATGGATTCACTGCCATACACCTGCAACCGATGCTTCAGGTACAGTTAAAGCGTCCATGGACGTGCTGTTCAATGACTTCCAGGACATGAGACTTCCGGCACAGCTGAGAGTGTCCATGGCCTGTTGTCTGAACATGTGTGGTGCGGTTCATTGTTCTGATATCGCGATTCTTGGATATCACAGAAAACCGCCAATGCTGGATCATGAATATCTGGACAAAGTATGTGAGATTCCTCTGGCTGTTTCTGCCTGCCCTACTGCAGCGATCAGACCGTCCAAACAGGTTCTTGCCAATGGTACAGAAGTAAAATCTGTTGCTGTTAAAAATGAAAGATGCATGTATTGCGGTAACTGTTACACCATGTGTCCTTCAATGCCTCTGGCTGATACCGTCGGTGACGGTATTGTTCTGATGGCAGGTGGTAAGGTTTCCAACAGAATTTCTGAACCTAAATTCTCTAAAGTTGTTGTCGCATTTCTTCCCAATGAAATGCCAAGATGGCCGTCCATGACATCTGCAATCACAAAAATGGTTGAAGCATATGCAGCGGATGCAAATAAATATGAGCGTCTGGGTGACTGGGCAGAAAGAATCGGATGGGAAAAATTCTTTGAAAAATGTGAACTTGAATTTACCCATCATCTGATTGATGATTTCCGGCAGCAGGCATACATGAGCTGGCGCCAGACAACTCAGTTCAAATTCTAAGAAGATAGTTTGAAATATATCTTTTTATAAACTTGTTGAAGCCGGAGTGTATGCTATAATGCACTCCGGCTGAAACATTTAATGAAAAAGGAGTATGATAATGAGTGACCTTCTTGATAATGTAGAAGATGCCACCAAAGCTGTGGTTGATTTTTTGAAAGAAAAGTCTAAAAATAAAACAAAATTTTATCTGAACGATTTTTATAAAATTTTTCCGGATGATAAACCCCGTGCCATAAAAAAAGTGGTTAACAGAATGGTTGAAACAGGAGAGCTTGAATTCTGGTCTTCCGGAAGCACCACCATGTACGGCCTTAAAGGTGCAGGGATTCAGCATTCTTCAGAAAACGAAGAATAAATAAAATTTAAGTTTTCATGCAAGGGATCACCACAAAAAAACCTGGAATTGTTATTGCCGGTCTTGGCGGCGGATCAGGGAAAACCGTTATTTCCATAGGAATAGCGGCTGCATGGAAAAATAAAGGGTTAAAGGTTTCTGTATTTAAAAAGGGACCTGATTATATTGATGCCGGCTGGCTTTCAAAGGCAGCCGGTTGTCCCTGTTATAACCTGGATACGTTTCTCTGCGATCCAGACGTTGTAGTGACTTCCTATTTAAAAAATTCCAGTCAAAGCGAAATTTGCGTCATTGAAGGTAACCGCGGCCTGTATGATGGTATCGATACCAATGGGTCTACTTCTACGGCAGAGCTTGCAAAGCTGCTGAAACTTCCTGTCCTGTTGGTGCTGGACTGCACAAAGAGCACACGAACCATGGCAGCACTTCTGATGGGATGTATTGCCTTTGATCCGGATATTCAAATCTGTGGTGTGATTTTGAACCGCGTGGCCGGAAAAAGACATGAAGGCAAGGTACGTGCAAATATAGAGAAATATTGCAATGTCCCGGTGTTTGGCGCTATCCCTAAATTAACAGCTGAAGATTTTCCCGAACGACATATGGGGCTTGTGACTTCAGATGAACACCAGTTTTCAGACACAGCAATCACAGCTGCTGTTAAAGTGGCTGAAGAGAATATTGATCTGGATGCGCTGTATCGCTGTGTACTGGGTCAAAACACCCAGGATTCATTTCAGATGAACGAGAATGCGCAGTCTTGTGCGATGGACGCATCTGATATTGTTATCGGCGTTATAAAAGATTCTGCTTTTCAATTTTACTATCCGGATAATATTGATGCCCTTGAAAAATCAGGGGCAACCATCATTTACATCAGCCCTTTGACTGAAACAACCATTCCGGGTGTCCATGCGATTTATATGGGTGGCGGATTTCCTGAAACCCATGCCCCCCAGTTGGCTCAAAACGAATTGTTTAAAAAGAAACTAAAAGAACTGTCTTTAAGCGGTCTGCCCATATATGCAGAGTGCGGGGGACTGATTTTTCTGGGAACCAGCATCCGACTGGATGGTGTTGACTACCCGATGTCGGACATTCTCCCCATTCGGTTCGGAATGTCCAAACGCCCACAGGGTCATGGATATACAAAGGTGGAAGTGGTCCATGACAACCCGTTTTATCAGAAAGGAGAGATCCTCAAAGGTCACGAGTTCCGGTATTCAAGTGTCCTTGATATTGACTACCAGGATTTTGAAATGGCTTTTAAAATGGAAAGGGGCAAGGGCATCCTGAATAAAAAAGACGGATTTTTCAAAAACAATACGTTTGGAACTTATACCCATATTCACGCACTTGGGAGCCATTCCTGGGCGCCTTCCCTGGTGCGGAAGGCAGCAGCATACAAAGCTTTAATTCACTGATTTGATCGAATGCATATTGGAAAAAATGAGAAAAAAAGAAGGTTTTCCTTTATCATAAGAAAAACCTTCTTTTGTATATAGCGTTTTGTTGACTTCAGATGTTTATTTCTTGGTTAAAGACACATGACACTGTCCGCAAGCAGTCGGGGCGTTTTTATTGCCTTCTTTTTTCAGCGCTTTATGGCAGTCAACGCAATTGCCGTGCATGGCATTTTCAAGCACCAGGATATCTTCTTTTTCGCCCTTTTTTTGTTTGGCTTTTTCGAGTTTGGTATGGCATTCAACACATTTTTGAACATTGTCGCCAGTCTTCAGTGCTAAAGGCTTGCCGTCTTTATCATGATGACAGTCACCGCAGGAAATCTTATAGTCTTCAGCATGTTTTTTGTGGGTAAAAACTACATATGCGGTTTTCGGGGGAGTTTTGGTTCTTTTTTTGTACTTGTTATAGTCCATTGTGATTGAATCTGAAACAGTTGTTCCGGCCTGTAGCCCTGTCGCAATAAAAATTACAGCGATTCCTGCTGCCAAAAGCAAAGTCACTAATTTTTTGTTCATAATCGGTTTCGCTCCTTTGTTGATTTCAATTTTACGCTTTGTGTTACTGTTGGAATTTACATTCCGTCAGTTGTTTCCTTAAAATAACTCCCTGTTTTTTACACCTGCCAAAGGTTAAAAGTCAATAAAAAACCGGATTTTTTTGGGGTTCTGAACAATCAGGATGTTCCGGCAGGGTGGTTCTCTGGCATGGTGTCCGGTGAAGCCCCCTAATTTTCAGTATCATTTTTGCTCTCCCCGGTCTCCTGGGTTTCATCTGATTCAACAGATTTTTGTCTGCCAAATATTTTTGCACCAATGATACTGAGTTCATATAAAACCATTAGTGGAATGGCCATCATGATCTGTGTAACTACATCGGGCGGCGTAATAATCGCAGCTCCGATAAAAAATAAAAGAGTGGCATATTTTCTGTTTTTCTGCAGGAACGGAACCGTCACGATTCCCATGCGGGCCATAAAGGTTAAAACCAGCGGGAGTTCAAAGGCAAACCCGAATGCCAGAAGCATTTTTGAGGCAAATGAAAGATATTCTTTCATGGACGGCATGGCTTGAATGGTATCTGTGGAAAACCCCAGGAAAAATTGAAATCCGTATGGAAAGACAATAAAATATCCAAAGGAAGCTCCCAAACTGAAAAAAAGAACAGATAAAATAACGATGGGCAAGACATATTTTTTTTCTTCGCGATACAGACCCGGTGAAACAAACATCCAGAATTCATAAAATATAATCGGTGTGGAAATCGCAATTCCGGCAAGCAGAGAAACTTTTAAATAGGTAAAAAAAGCTTCCGGCAGTCCGGTAAATATAATTCTGGCATTTTCCTGGCTGCCCATGGCCTCGACAAGCGGGGCAATTAAAAAATTAAACAGCTTTTCCTTAAAAAAATAAGCGACAAAAAAACAAATGCCCACAGCAGAAAAAGATCTGATCAACCGGGTTCTAAGTTCACCCAGATGTTCTGTAAAAGGGCTTTTTTCTTCAATATTCATGATTTACTGTCAATATTATCAGCTGATGCCTGAGATGGTGAAGCGTCCTTTTCTGTAGAAGTGGTTTGCTTTTCATTCTCAGGGATATCGTTTTCAGGCGGGTAGGCGGTGTCATTTTTCGATGGTGCCTGTTTCTCGGAATTTTTTATAACATCTTTTAAACTGGGGGTTGTAATTTCTGTATTGTCAAAATCTTTCACAGCAGCTTCCACATCAATGCTGCGTTTAAAATCCTGGGCTGAGCGCTTGAATTCACCCATGGCATGGCCAAGCGTCTTTGCAAGTTCAGGCAGCTTTTTAGGGCCGATAATAATCAGGGCAATTGCCAGAATCATAAGAATCTCAGTCATTCCCAAGCCAAACATATTATATCTTAACTCCTTTAAAAATCATCGCTTATATCAGATTTTGAAGTGTACACTGAATGCCTGTATAGTGTCAAGAAAGGATAAAACCGGTTTCCAAAAAGAACAGGAGAAATGTCATCACTGTTTATCACCCTGGTTTTTATTGGGATAGGCTGGTTTTTTCCTTTTTTTGTAAGGCGGTTTTTTCCGGCTCTGGTTTCCGGGCCCCGGACCAGGAGCAGCTTTTTTTCCAGACGGGTGCGGATTGGGTTTTGGAAGTGCCTTGTCCAGTTCATCAGACGGGTATTCACAGATAATTTTGTTTCCCAGCACAGCTTCAATCTGGGGGATGAAAAAAGAACTCATTTCATCGGCAAAACTGATGGATGTTCCAAGGGCTCCGGCCCGTCCGGTTCTGCCTATCCTATGAATATAATGTTCGGGTTCGGTGGGCAGGTCATAATTAATAACATGACTGATATCTTCAATATGAAGGCCTCTTGCTGCAACATCTGTGGCAATCAGGATATTAATTTTCCCGTTTTTAAAATCGTCTAACACTTTAAACCGTTTATCCTGGGCAACATCTCCAGAAAGAATACTGCATTTTTGTCCGTACCGGTGGAATTTTTCGGATAAAAATCTTGATGTATCTTTGCGGTTGACAAAAATGATGACCCGCTGGAGTTGTTCATTGTTGATAAGGTTATATACATTTTTAAATTTATCTTTTTCAGTGGTGATATAAACGATCTGGTTGATACCGTCCGCAGCAGTCTGTTCAGGTGTAATCTCAATCCGGACAACATTGTCTGTGGTCCAGCTTTCTGCAAGCCTTAAAACTTCCGGAGACAGTGTGGCGGAAAAAAACAGTGTCTGCCGGTGTTTTTTATGCGGCGTTTTTAAAATAATCTTGCGGACATCCGGAACAAATCCCATGTCCAGCATTCTGTCTGCTTCATCAATGACAGCGATTTCCACCTTGGAAACATCGATCAGTCTTTTGCTCATGAAATCAATCAGGCGACCGGGGGTGGCCACAATGACATCCACAGGCTTCTGTTTAAGCAGTACCTGCTGTTTTTGATAACCGGTACCGCCATAAATCGCAATGATTTTCAGGGGGGTATATCTGGCAAGATCCATGAAATCCTTTTCAATCTGATGGACCAGTTCCCGGGTGGGTGCGAGTATCAAAGCTCTTGGGAATCCCTTGGGGTTTTTCCCCGGCTTTTTTAGAAAGGCATTGAGCATGGTAAGGATAAAACTGGCACTTTTACCCGTGCCGGTCTGGGCCTTTGCCGTGGCATCCTTGCCTTCCAGTGTGTGAATTAGAAGTTCAGCCTGGACCGGGGTGCAGTATTTAAAATCCAGATCCGCAATGGCGTGCATGATAGTGGCAGGAAGATTGAGATCATGGAAACGGGTCATGCCCTTTTGAGGTTCGACGGGAAAATCATTTACTGACCATTTTTTGATATCGGGCGTGTTTTTGGGTCTGGTTTTTTCTTCGGGCACCTTTAATGGAGTCTGGTTTATTTCAGGATCTGCCTGGAGGGGGTGACACTTTTTCTCCGCAGAGTCGGGCAGCGGCTTTTCTTTGGCAGCTGTTTTCTGTTTGGGGAGGGTGAACAGTGATTTGATAAAGGAAATAAATTGTTTCAATGGTATAATTCTTTAATGTTTTATAAAGGTTAATACAGATTTTAATTGCTGCAAAAGGTTCTAACAGACAGGGAGGCTTTTGTATAGTTTTTTTGTTGCAGAAAAGCTAAATATTTAAAAAAACTTGACTTTTTGCAGCATTCAGAGTTAGACAGAAAATTGAAAACATTAAAATTTATTGAAAAAAGGTAATATAAATGTTCATATTAGCAAATTTTTTCGAAGCAGTCGCAGTGGTATTCAATTTGGTGCTCACTGCCTATTTCTGGATTGTCATTGCAGGAGCTGTTTTGTCCTGGGTGAATCCGGATCCCTATAACCCGATCGTTAGATTTATCAATAATGTGACAGAGCCGGTGTTTTACCAGATCAGAAAGAGGCTGCCGGTTTTTTTTGGCGGAATGGATTTGTCTCCGCTTGTTGTGATTTTAGCGATTAAATTTCTTCAGATATTCGTTGTAAATAATCTTTTTCAATTGGCGCAAAGAATATCATAATCAAGACGAGGAGTTCTTATGGGTATCACATCATTGGTGGTTAAGCAAAAGGAGTTTACAACCCGGTTCAGGGGGTTTGATGTCCAGGAAGTGGATTATTTTCTTGAAGATGTGTCAAAAGAACTGGATGAATTGAATCAGGCCATAAAACACTTACAGGAAGAAAACCATCGGTTTAATCTGGAAAATCAGGGGTACCGAAAACGGGAAAATTCCATGAAGAATGCGATGATTCAGTCCCAGAAAGTACTGGATCAGATGAAGGAAAATGCAAAAAAATCTGCCGAGGTGATCATTGCCAATGCCGAGGTGGAGGCAGAAAGAATACTGAATCGTGCCCATAAAAGATTGTCTCAGCTTCACAGCGATATTATTGAACTCAAACGGCAGCGCATTCAGCTTGAAATGCAGATCAGCGCTGTGCTCGAAACCCATTCAAAAATGCTCGAAATGACCAAGGAAGAAAACAAGGCGGCGGATGAAACTGATTCGACGTTGAAATTTATCAAACAGGCGTAAGTAATTTCCTCAACACAGAACTGATAAGGGTATAAAAAATGGCTGAAATTGATGCTTTTTTTAAGTTGATGCATGAGCAGGGTGCTTCGGATCTTCATTTGTCTTCCGGTCAGCAGCCGGCCATCCGGTTGCACGGGGATATAGAGCGGATTAAATATGAAACCCTGACCAGTGATAAGCTCAGAACGCTTTTATATGAAATCACCTCCCAGGAAAAAATTAAAGTCTTTGAAGAAACCGGGGATGTGGATTTCGGTTATGAAATACCTGGTCTTGCGCGCTACAGGGCAAATTATTTTATGCAGAAAAGCGGAATTTCAGCCGTGTTTCGTGAAATTCCTTCAGAGATACTGACAGCAGAACAACTGGGCCTTCCATCGGTCATCTCAAAGCTGGCATACCTGCCAAGGGGGCTTGTCCTGGTAACAGGACCAACCGGTTCCGGTAAATCAACCACGCTTGCCGCCATTATTGATCAGGCCAACAGAAACCGCAAAGACCATATTATTACAGTGGAAGACCCGATCGAGTTTGTGCATAGAAGTCAGGGGTGTATCGTGAATCACCGTGAGGTCGGGCTTCATACCCGGACATTTTCCTCTGCCTTGCGAGGCGCATTGCGTGAAGACCCGGATATTATTCTGGTAGGCGAGCTCAGGGACCTTGAAACGATTTCTCTTGCCATTGAAGCGGCTTCAACCGGTCATCTGGTATTTGGAACCCTGCATACATCCAGTGCTGCTAAAACAGTTGATCGTATTATTGAAGTGTTTCCTTCAACCGAACAGGCCCAGATAAGATCAACACTGGCAGATGGTCTCAGGGCGGTTGTGGCCCAGACTCTGTTCAAAAGAATTGATAAAAAAGGCAGGTGTGCGGCATTGGAAATTCTTGTTGCAACGCCTGCTGTCCGTAACCTTATCCGTGAGGCCAAAACCCATCAGATTGCATCCATGATACAGACGGGGAAACAATACGGGATGCAGCTGCTGGATGATGCGATTATGCAATTGTATCAAAAAGGGTGGATCAGTCCGGATGCGGCATATGGAAAAGCCAACAATAAATCTTTATTCAGGTCATTTTTAAAGACACCACCGGCAGATTTTACAGAAGCTTGAACACCACGGTCTTTAGATTAAATCCCCAGGGAGAATGATATGAAAAAACAGCAGGTTGATCATATACTTTCCAAAATGCTGGATTCCAACAGCAATGTGTCTGATCTTAATTTTACACCGGGCAAACCCCTGCAGGTTGAAAGTTCAGGAGAGCTTGTGGCAGTGGATATTGATCCGGATTTTAAACTGCTTACGCCTTTTCAGACAGAAATTATTGCACTAAATTTAATTAACAATAACAGAAAGCTGACCCAAACCCTGATCCGGGAAGGATCATGCGATCTTTCGTACCAGCTGGGAAACAAAGCCCGGTTCAGGGTGAATATTTTTTCCAGGTCCGGTAAATATTCCATTGTTCTGAGAAAGCTGGAGACAAAGATTCCAACCATTGAAGAGCTGAATCTTCCCAAGGCATTTCATGCCATGGCAGAAGAGCGCAACGGGATTATCTTTGTTACCGGTGCAACAGGGTCTGGTAAATCAACCTCTCTTGCAGCGCTTCTGGACAAGATCAATGAACAAAAATCAGTTCATGTCATTACCCTTGAAGATCCCATTGAATATCAGCACCCCCAGAAAAAATCCACGTTTAATCAGCGCGAACTGGGAGTGGATTTTGACACCTTTGCAAACGGGTTGAGGGCAGCCTTGCGTCAGGCACCCAAGGTCATTCTGGTGGGTGAAATGAGAGACAGGGAAACCGTTGAGATCGGATTGTCTGCAGCAGAAACAGGACATCTGGTACTGTCAACACTGCATACGGTTGATGCAGGTCAAACCATTAACCGTGTCCTGGGTATGTTTTCTACTGAAGAAGAACGACAGATCAGAATTCGTCTGGCAGATACGATCCGGTGGGTGGTTGCACAGAGGCTTCTGCCCAGAATTGGCGGTGGCCGGATTGCCGCTTTTGAAATCATGGGAACAAATCTGCGGGTAAAGGACTCCATTCTTCACGGGGAATCCGAAGGCAAGACCTTTAACGACATCATCACTGCCGGGAAGGCCCAGAATATGGTTTCCTTTGATGAATATATCATTTCACTGTATGAAGAGGGCAATATCAGTGAGGATATAGCAGCCTCATATGCTTCCCGGCGAGATATTGTGGGAAGAGGTCTTGATTCAATCAAAAGTTCACGTGGCGAGACAACCACCAGGATTGATTCATTGAAGATTGATCATGGGTATGAAGGGAGATAAACCATGAACGTGATATGTCAGCAGTGTAAAACAAAGCTCAATATTCCGGAACATAAACTTTTACAGGATAAGGAGTCTGTGTTCAAATGTCCGAAATGCAAAGAAAAGATAACAGTTCCGCCGGTGAATAAATCCAACCCTTTGGCTTCAAGTACAAACGATATCTCGAAACCCTTTTTTGATGACCGGGAAAATGCAATGATCTGCATCGAAGATCCGGTAATGAAAAAAAAAGTATTTTCCATGATTGCGCAGATGGGATTCAACGCAGAAACAGTTATTGATGTTAAAGATGCATTGGAAAGGATGGAATATCATGTGTACCATCTGGTCATTCTTGATGGGGATTTTGATGAAAAAAAAGGTACTCAGCGTATTTTAAGCAGAATGAATACCATTGATATGTCTTTACGCCGGCAGATCTGTCTGGTTCTGATCAGTAACCGATATAACAGCAACGACAACATGGCCGCTCTGCACGCCAGTGTAAACAATATTATTCATATGGATGATATCAGTCATCTGGATTCATTCCTGTCACAGATATTAACAGACCATAAGAATTTTTATACTGTCTATAATGAGTCTTTGAAACAGACCGGAAAAGCATAAAGGAACGGTGAACAAGAAGATCCTTTATGATTCATCTATGGCACGAACCTTTCGATTTTTCCGAATGGCTTAAAAGAACCTTTTCGTTTTTGAATATTGCTGTTTTTATCATTACAGCACTGTTTATCTTCAGTGAATTCCGGTTTGACTGGATGGAACGTCTTCTGGGGACATATCTGTCTTCGACAAATTCTGCACGCCCTGAAACCGGAGCAATCTGGGAAACCGGAAAACAGGCTTTTAATGCCCGTGAATATCTGGATGATATTGTCAGCAAAAAAGAAGATGCCCGTGCGAACGTCCATGATGCATCCTCTTTTTCTTTTTTATCCGCCAATCTTGCACCGGGTGAGTGGGTCACCCTTGAAAAGAATCAGTTTAAAGCACTTTATCTGTCAATTGAAAAATCAGCCGCTGAAAAGATCATGGAACCGGCACAACTGGTTTGGCTTCTGAAAGGAAGTCATCTGGACAGGATTTTCTGTGAAGGGGTTTCGGACGGAATAAAAATTTATTTTCTTGATTCAGATAATCGAGTGATTAAACAGATGGAGTTTAAAAAAGAGGATATTCTCAAAATTGAGGCCGGAGAAAAGCCGCTTCCCGGAAAACTGGATCAGATGAGCGGGTTCTCGGGCCGGATTTATCCGGCACAGAATTTTTTTGATGCATTATTCAAATTGCCCAAAGATATTCTTCCGGATTTGATGGATAACCCCCAGAGTCTTCTGGAGCAGGAAGGTGAAATTATTCGTGTGGGCGTATGGAATGAGGTCAAGGACGGGTATATCCGGCTGGGCTTTGAATTTGAAAAAAATGATGGGTTTCAGGTGGTGTTTGTAAAAGGCCGCGAGTGGGCAATCTGGCAGTTAAGTCTGAACCTGAAAGGAACAGGAGAATGAAGGCCTTTTTTAGAATATTGCCGTTTATCCGGTTTGTTTTGTTTTCCGGTTTGATTCTTGTCTCTCTGGGATCGGTTTTCGGTATGTGTTTAGTGTTTTATATGGCAGACGATCTGCCTAAACTGCCGTCGCCTTTAAGCCGGATTATTGAAACACCACAAACCCAGATTTTAGCCTCAAACGGACAGTTGATGATTTCTTTAGGGGAAAGAGAAAGCATTCCTCTGGATATGGTGTCTCAGGATTTTATCAATGCCATTATCGCCACAGAAGATCACAGATTTTATGAACACAGGGGAATCAATAAACTTAGGACGTTAAAGGGGCTTTATATTACCTTGACAAAGACTGGTAAAGTTCAGGGTGCGTCAACGATTACCCAGCAGCTTGCAAAAAATTTATTTTTCAGTTTTGAGCAGACCTTCACACGAAAATTCAAAGAGCTGCTGGTGGCATTGCAGATTGAAGCCTCCAGCACAAAGCAGGAAATCCTCCATGCCTACATCAATCAGATTTATTTCGGTGCAGGTGCCCAGGGAATAGAAAAGGCAGCCAACGTCTTTTTTGGCAAATCATCACTTGATTTAACCTTGTCTGAAGCAGCCCTGCTGGCCGGGCTGCCGAAATCTCCTGCCAATTATAATCCATACCGGCATTATGACCGTGCTTTGGAAAGAAGAAATATTGTTCTAAGACGGATGGTTCAGGTGGGATTTATATCTGATCTGCAGGCGCAAAAAGCGAGGCTGGAAATGCCGGAACTTCATCAGAAACAGTCTGATTCCAGAACCGGGAATTATTTTATAGATGCATTGATTTCTGAGTTAATTCAACGCTATGGAGAAGACGTGGTTTATCATGGTGGAATAAAGGTGTTTTCCACTGTAGACCCGAGACTTCAGACATATGCGCAGAATGCTTTGAAAAACGGTCTTAAAACCCTGGATGACCTGATGGGAATAAAATCAGATGCGTCTGAACGGCCCCAGGGCGCACTGGTATCCATTGAAGTCGGGACAGGCGCTGTAAAAGCGCTGGTGGGGGGGAGAGACTATCATCAAAGTGAATATAACCGGGCCATGAAAAGCCGGAGGCAGCCCGGCAGCGGATTTAAACCTTTTTTATATTATACCGCATTTAAAAATCTGGAATATCATCCGGCAACGCTTATGACAGATAAGCCGGTGGTTATTTCTGTGAAAGGGTCTCCTGACTGGATGCCTAAAAATTTTAACAAGATCTTTGAAGGGGACATGATCTTAAAAAAAGCGCTGATTGATTCAGTGAACACGGTTGCGGCGCAACTGGTTGAAAAAACCGGACCCGCATCAGTGAATCAGACGGCCAGGATCTGCGGGATTAAAAGCCCGCTGGCAGATGTATATTCTGTTGCATTGGGCACCTCAGGGGTGACCCCTTTTGAAATGGCTTCTGCATATGCTGTTTTTGCCACCATGGGTGTCCGGCATGAACCCTTTTTGTTCAAGCGGGTGGAGGATGCGTTTGGCCGTGTGATTTTTGAGCACATTATTCAGGAAAAAAGAGTTCTTGAATCGGGTATGGTATATCAGGTGGTGGACATGATGAAATCCGTAATTGATCAGGGGTCGGGCAGCAGCATCCGCAAGATGGGATTTGACCGGCCGGCAGCGGGAAAAACCGGAACAACAGACGGATACAACGATGCATGGTTTACCGGTTTTACACCAACATTAAGCACGTGTGTCTGGACAGGCTTTGATAAAAAAACCCGATTGGTTGATACGAATCATGCAGGGATTACCGGGGGAAGGAGTGCAGCGCCCATCTGGGCGGATTTTATGAGAAATGCGTTAAAATCCGATCCTGAAAGGGATTTTCCGATTCCCGATAATATCCGGTTTGAAACGGTGGATGTCAGGACTGGCTGCAATCTTGATTTGGAAGAAGATAATGCCAGAGGTCTGACAGTGGCTTTAAAATCCGATCAGCACTTATGTGAAAAAGAGGAAGAATGATCCGGATTATAAGATATATCGGCGTTTATTTATGGCTTACGGTTCTTTTTGCTGTTCCTGCCGTTTTTTTTATCATTTCTGTGTCTGTCCGGTTCGGATTTTCACTCAGTCCGATATCTATAGGAATCCTTGTTTTTGTCCTGACAGGTTTTTTAATTGGATTTTTGATGAACACTATTGCAAAAAAATGGATCATTTCCCTGATTAAAGAAGGACAGGCCTGGGAACGTTCCGGGTGGGTTGAAAAAGCAAAAAAAAAATATATCCTGGCATTACGGGTATTTGATACCTTCCTTTTATTCCCCTTATCGGATAAAAAAACAGCAAAAAAAATAACCGGTGTCATTGCCGGCTTCTGGTTGAATAATCCGGGTGATCATCCGAATTTTAAGCTGGGCACAGCGATGTATCTTAAAACGAACCCTATGGATACGAATATTGCAGGTTTGTGGCTTTCCCGGATATCCCAGGCAAATATTGTAACGTCTCTGGAACAGGATGTTTTATATGTGCTTGCCCAGGCTCATATGGAAAATATTCGGCTGCTGCCGCTTTTGGCAAATATCTTTTTAGGCCTGCAAAGAAGCGATCTTGTGGCAAAGAAAATCTATCAGCAGGTAATGGCCAGACCGGATCTTGCAAAAATTTATCAGAGCAGAATCTGTGAACTGACAGATGAACCGGAAGACAATCTTATCCGGCAGGCGGTTTTTTTCATGCCTGAACAGGTGCCGGAAAAAACTGATCAAATAGGTGAAACAGGTCGAAAATTTGTATCCGGGGTATGGTTCACTGTAAAAAATGTCTGGATATTCTTTGTGCAGATGCCCCGGTCTGCGGCGCATCATATCTTTTTATTTTTCAGAAGGTCGGTTGTTTATTTTAAGGTGCATGAAAAATTCAGATCTTATCTGACAACCGGTATATTGGGTCTGTTCCTGGCAGGTTTTATATTTTTTATGGTCAGCACGCTTTCACATACACTCAAGACCCGGGTGACAAAAGATACACCGGCTGTTCCGGAAAAAATAATACCGAAACCCTTTACCATACAGGTGGCAGCTTATTTGACACTGTCCCATGCACAAAATTATGTTGATTCCTTGAAAAAAAAGCAGATTGATGCCAGTATTAAAAAAGTAGAGGGCGGCGGGAAAACCTGGTTTGTTGTGAGGGTTTCGGAATTTGAAGACAAACACAGTGCCACTGATTATGGGAACAAATTAAAGCAGCAGCACCTTATTGATGATTTTTTTGTGAACAACCGTTAAATTCACCCGCCCAAAAATCGAGCCGCCTTACAAATTGATCACCTTGTCCGCGAGCTGCATGGATGTGACAATATCCAGCATATTGGTGGTCTGTCCGATCATTTTTTCATTCATCAGATCCAGATGCGTCAGACAGGTGCCGCAAACCAGTACATCCACCCCGGCCTGTTCAAGCTGTGTTAATTCTTCAAGAACCGCAGAGGTATTAATGGATAATTTTACACCATGATTTACCATGACGATCCGCCAAAGATCATTGCCCATTTCCTTGAGTGTTCTGATAAAATTAATCATCAGACTTTTTCCCAGATCCGGGTCTCCTTTTCCGATCTGTTCTGAAGACAGCATGATCATGATTTTCTGATGATCATGCCTCTTTTTTTGATCCGGTCCGGGTAAGGAATCTGGCACAGAAGGGGGGATGTCTTTCTGATCTCTTTTTCCGGAAACAGTTGAAGTGATCCCATTGGAATCCACGGTAACTTCAAACCCCTGTGAACTTAAAAATCGGGAAACATTTTCCATTGCCGCATCATTATCAACAAGAATATTAACCTCATGAACAGTCTCCCGCTCAAGATATTTTTTTGTTTCTATCACCGGCGCCGGGCATTGCAGGTTTGTGCAATCGAGTGTCCTGGTCATTTTATCTTCCTTTTAGACATAATAGTTTACAGAATTTTAAGCGGACCCGGGCGTGAAGTCAAATAGCGATAATAAATACAGATATGAATTGTCATAGAAATTTTTGATCCGGGTCATCTGATTCTAAGTGCTTTTATATTGGTATTGACACCCAAGGCCTTCTGTGAACATACTTTGCCCAAATTGCACCAAGTCATCATTTTAAAAAAAGGAGACACAACATGGTTATCATTACAAATGTTACTTATCCCCCCGAGAGCACAAAGGAAATTGCCAAACGCTATCTGAAGGCCCCCACACTGCCGGATTTTTTGATCAAAAAAGGTCCGTATATTTCATCCAGTATGACCGGCGGCATGAATTCCATTACATTTTATGAGCTCAATGATGACCGGTTTGCAGAAGGTATAAAAGCCATTCAGGACAGCATGACAATTTATTTTGGCGTGCCTGGATATAAATATGATTTAAAGCCTTATTTTGAGCTGGAAGAAGGACTGGACATACTGGGCCTTTAGCGCTGGATTTTTTTTGACTGCTGTATGCCCCAGGCGCAGATACTGCTGAATGCCTTGAATTTCCACTTTTGAGGGAAATCAAGGCACTGCCCGGGTTTTACAGCCTGTATCCGGCATCCCTGGGGGCCTAAAAAGATACATTCTCCATTTTCCTTGTCGATCAGGCTGAGCGCCTTCCGATCCCGCGTAATCCGGGTATATTTTTCGATAAACGCATATATAGCCATGTTCAGATATGCAGCAATCTTATCGGATTCACCTTCCCTTAAACGGACATACCCGTCCTGTTGACAGCAGGCGCCGCATTGAAGGCATTTAAATTTTGAGAAATCATCCATTGTTTCAGTTTTTTTATATCCTGTTTTTTACATCTATTGACAAAAGATCATGTTAATTTTAATTAAGTTGAACGCATTGTGTCAATCATCGGTTAAAAATTGTTCAGTAATGAAAGCTCGGGTTATATTTTTGAAAACACCTTGCACATTGTCATTCATAAAAACATTGAGGAGGGTTTAGGATGAAAAAGCTATCAACGGTATTCATTTTTTGTGTCCTGCTTTTGGCTGCAGGTCCTGGCATGTCGGCAGATACAATCAAGATCGGGTTTAATATCCCCATGACCGGTGATATTCCCAAGGTCGGAGAATCTTCTAAATTTTCTGCAGAAATGTTGAAAGCGGATATCAATGGAGCCGGCGGTCTGGAAGTCGGTGGCAAAAAATACATGCTTGAATTTGTTTATGAAGACAATGAAGCAAAAGCGGAGTCTGCTGTCACCACAGCATTGAAACTGATTGAAAAAGATCAGGTTCTGGCCATGATTGGCCCTAACTCCAGCAAACAGGCTGTTCCTGCCGGTGAAGTGGCCAATGACAATGAAACTGTTATGGTAACCCCGTGGTCAACCAATCCGGACACCACCCTGGATCGACCCTGGGTATTCAGGGCGGCATTTCTTGACCCGTTCCAGGGACCGGTTGCGGTGAATTTTGCAGTAAAAACATTTAATGCCAAAACCGCTGCAGTGCTGTATGATCTTTCCAATGACTATTCAAAAGGACTTGCAGAAATTTTCAAGGATGTGTTCGAGAAAAAAATGGGCAAGGGAACGGTTGTTGCCTTTGAAAGTCATGGTACAAAAGATCAGGATTTTTCAGCTCAGCTGACAAAGATCATCGGTGCAAAACCGGATTTTATTTTTTTGCCGGACAATTATAATCAGGTGGCACTCATTGTGAAACAGGCTCATCAGCAGGGATATAAAGGCCAGTTTATGGGGTCTGATGCCTGGGGATCTTCTGAATTGATGACTTTATGCGGTGATGACTGCAAGGGGCTGTATTTTTCAACCCATTATGCAGCAGCAGGCGCCACAGGCGCAACCAAAGAATTTATTGATCGGTACACAAAAAAATACGGGTATGTGCCCGATGATGTCGCAGCCCTGACCTGGGATGCCACCCGGATTGTTTTAAAGGCGATTCAGGATACCGGCGGATTGACCGGAAAACTTAAAAAAGACCGAAAGGCAATTTTAAACGCAATGGCGGCCATTCCGTCTTTTGACGGAATAACCGGCAGCATGAAATTTGATGAGCAGGGTGATCCGGTCAAATGTGCTGTGGTTGTAAAAATCAGTGATACCGGTGAATTTGAGTTTACCGAATCCGTATGCCCTGAATGATATATGATTGAAATTTTCCCCGGCAGTTTTTTGGCCACCTGCCGGGGAAAATGATTCAACAGTAAGGTTAAAGATTATTTCATGATAGAAACAATCATTCAGAATTTAATAAACGCACTGCAGTGGGGAAGTTTTTATGCCCTGATTGCACTGGGGTATACCATGGTGTACGGCGTGCTGACGCTGATAAATTTTGCCCATGGTGATGTGTTTATGGTCGGGGCGTATATTGCTTTTTTTGTTGCCACCTTTATTCTCACGGTTCTGGGACTGCCCGGATGGATTGCCCTGGCCCTGACAATTCCTGTGACCATGATCCTGACCTCGATGGTCGGTGTTTCCCTTGAACGGATTGCCTATCGGCCACTGCGCAGAAAAGGTGCCCACAGGCTGTATGTCGTTATCACGGCGTTGATGTGCGGGTTGATTCTGGAGCATGCCAATCTGGCCATTCTGGGTGCCAGCAGAAAAGCCTTTCCGTCTTTAATTGTTGAGCATGTGTATACGGTTGGCGGTGTCAGTTTTACCAATTTGAAAATCGCTGTTATTGTCACGGCCATTCTTTCATTTTTCATCCTTCAGTGGATTGTGACCCAAACCAAGGTGGGCATGGCCATGCGGGCGATTTCCTATGACAAGTTTGCAGTTCCGCTCATGGGAATTCCCATTGACAGTATCATTGTGATCACCTTTGCTTTAGGCTCTTCTTTTGCAGGACTTGCAGGTCTTCTTTTTGCCATGAGCTATCCTGTGCTGGAACCTTATATGGGGGCGCTGATCGGATGGAAAGCATTTATTGCAGCGGTTGTCGGCGGAATAGGGGATATCCGGGGCGCTTTTTTAGGGGGGTTTTTGCTGGGTGCGGTTGAAATTTTAGTTGTGGCGGTTTTTCCGTCCACGTATCGTGATCTGATTGCGTTTACCGTATTGCTCATCATTTTATCCTTAAAGCCCACCGGGCTGTTCGGCATTGCCAAAACCACCAAAATATGAGGAAAACACCGGTGAAATCCATACTGCAGCGATATTCTGTTCATTTCATTCTGGTGGTGCTTGGCGCGGGGATTACATATCTGGCATATCAGGAGGCCATCGGGCTGTATGTTTTATCTGTTCTGATGTTCATGGGCGTGAATATCATCCTGTCAACCAGCTTGAACCTGGTAAATGGCAATATGGGTGAGTTTTCCTGTGGTCATGCCGGTTTCATGTGTGTGGGGGCGTATGTGGCATCTATCTTAGGTGTCCTGCTGTTTGCAAAGGATAAAATTTTCGGTGTCCCGCTTTTAAGCCCTGATCTGGCAGTTTACTGTTTCCCTTTCATTATTATTGCCGGAGGGATTGCTGCAGCCTTTGCCGGATTGCTGGTTGCCCTGCCCTCGTATAAAACTCGAGGAGACTATCTGGCCATCATTACCATTGCGGCCAACTATATCATTATCAGTTTGATTGAAAATTTAGGCGCGATCGGCGGTTCCCGGGGATTTATGGGAATGAAAAAAGTGGTCAATGCCATGAACGATGTGGTTGATCTTCCCTGGATGGTGATCTGGGTTTTTATTTTTACGGTATTTACGGTGTGGATTCTGCGCCGATATAATTCTTCCACCTTTGGCAAAGGGGTTTCAGCGATCTGTCAGGATGAAGTGGCAGCAGAGATCATGAGTGTGGATACCAATAAAGTTAAAACTATTACTTTTATGCTGTCTTCCGGGCTTGCCGGTATTGCCGGCGGTCTGTTCGCTTATATTATCGGATATGTGAATCCGGGAAGTTTTAATATTCTCAAATCCACAGAAGTCATGGTCATGGTGTACCTGGGGGGTATGGCGTCTTTGTCCGGCGCTGTGATGTCGGCCATTTTTTTTACCATACTGCTGGAACTGCTGCGGCCGCTGCAGATTATCAAATGGGTGATTATTCCACTGGTTCTTATTATTGTAATGCAGTTTCGTCCGGAAGGAATTATGGGGAACCGGGAGCTTTCTGATATTTTTCCAAAACTGAAACGCTTTTATCGGTTTAAATAATATGATGGCAGACACCATGAAAAAGAAAGATGCTCCAGTGCTTGAAATCTGCAATATGACCCAGAAATTCGGCGGGTTGACAGCGCTTTCAGATTTTAATATCACACTGGGATCAAAGACCATGGCTGGTCTGATCGGGCCCAATGGCGCAGGTAAAACAACTGTTTTTAATCTGGTCTCCGGATTTTATCAACCCACACAGGGGCAAATCCGTATTGGCGGGTGCCCCACTGCCGGACTCAAACCTCACAAAGTCACCGCACTGGGCGTGGCCCGGACGTTTCAGAATATCAGACTGTGGAACCAGATGTCGGTTCTGGATAATATCCGGGTAGCCCAGCATGGAAAACTGGGGTACAGTTTTTTTCAGGCCATTTTAAGGACAGACCACTATTGCGAGCGGGAAGAACAGATTAAAAAAGAAGCGTATGAGCTGCTGTCTGTGTTTGATCTGGAAAAATATGCCAATGAATTTCCCACAAACCTGCCATATGGTCTTCAGCGAAAACTGGAAATTGTCCGCGCCCTGTCGGAGAAACCAAAACTGCTGCTTTTGGATGAACCGGCAGCAGGGCTGAATTCAGTTGATGTGCAGGAGCTTATCCGCCTGGTGCGCTGGATATTTGAAACCTTTGACGTGACCATCTGGATGATTGAGCATCATATGGATGTGATGATGGAATTATGTGATGAAATCAAGGTGATTGATTTCGGGCAGACCATTGCAGAAGGCTCTGCTGAATATGTCCGTAATCATCCTGCCGTGATTACGGCCTATCTTGGAGATGATAATTTATAATGCTGCTGTCTGTTGAGAATCTGATCGTTAAATACGGCAATATCCAGGCGTTGCACGGCATCAGTTTTCATGTGAATGAAGGGGAAATCGTGACCCTGATCGGTGCCAATGGTGCAGGAAAAACCACCAGTCTGCATTCAATTACCCGTCTGCCGCCTCCGGAAGCACCCAAAGTGGTTTCAGGGGATATTAAATTTAAAGGACAGTCCATTTTAAAAACTTCGCCATCCGCTGTTGTAAAAGATCTCAAGGTGGCCCTTGTTCCTGAAGGCCGGCATATCTTTGGAAATTTAACGGTCATGGAAAATTTAATACTGGCAACCTATGCCCGGGAAAAAGGAACAGACTTTTCAGGTGAATATCATCGGATATTTGAGCTGTTTCCCCGGCTCAAAGAAAGAAGAGATCAGCGAAGCGAATCTCTGTCCGGCGGCGAACAGCAGATGCTGGCAGTTGGAAGAGCGTTGATGACCGGGTGTACTTTTTTATTGCTGGATGAACCTTCCATGGGGCTTGCGCCGGTGCTCAAATATGAGGTTTTCCGGACATTAAAGCGCTTGAATGAGGAAGGAATGACCATCCTTTTAATAGAACAGAATGCCAATCTTGCTCTTCAGCTTGCAGGCAGAGGCTATGTGCTGGATACCGGGCAGATTGCAGCGCATGGGACATCTGAGGAGCTGCTGGGAAATCCGGAAGTCAAAAAAGCCTATCTGGGTGGATAAACTTTTTTTATAAAAACAGATTCTGGTTCGGCCGCATAAGGGTCTGTGGGATTTTCTCAAATATCATATCAAGGTTATTTTTAATATCATCCATGGTCTGTGCCCGGACCAGTTGTTTTAACATGTCATGCCCGAATTTAAAATTGGCACAGAAATAGGGCGAAAATTTCTTGAAAAATTTAACAGCAAAAAAATCATCATAATGATCCAGCAGAATCTGCGTTATGCGTCTGGCAGTGGTATAATAAATATCATCCGGGGGAATAAAATTCTGTGTCCACTGGGCAAACAGCCAGGGGCGTGCCACGGCCATTCTTCCGATGGACAATCCGTGACAGCCTGTCATCTCAAGCATTTTAATGCCGTCTTTTTCTTCAAACAGGTTGCCGTTTCCAAAAACAGGGATGTCCACGGCCTGCCGGACGCTGGTGATGATTTCCCATTTCGGGGAACGCGTCCTTCTGTCCGGTGCCACCCGCGGATGAAAGGTGAGCGCATCAGCTCCCGCATCTTCAAAACGTTTTGCCATATCCACTGCAAACTGCGGGGAATCGGTCCAGCCGGTGCGGAATTTTACAAAAACAGGCAGGGTGACAGATTCCCGGACACGCTTTACTATCCTATATGACAGGTCTGGATCTTTGAGTAATTGTGCCCCGCATCCTTTTTTGCATATGGCTGCCACAGAGCACCCGAAATTCAGATCCACACCGAAAAAATTTTCTTTTTCAATCCTTTCGGCAGCACAGGCCATGGTGTCCGGTTCAGAACCAAAAATCTGGCAGACCAGCCAGGGCAGTTCTTCTTTGCGCCACTGGAATACTTTGGAAATTTTCGGGTTTTCAGTGGGCAGTGCTTTGGCACTGCACATACCGGTAAATAAAAGGCCATGTCCGCCGAATTCTGAAATCAACTGTCTTAGGGCAATATGGCCCAGTCCGGCCATGGGCGCAAGGGCCATCCGGTTTTCAATGGTCTGGTTTCCGATTTTCAGGGGGTTTAAAAGGGTATGTGAAAGTGTGTGTGTCATTTTAATAGATGCAGCTATTAGGGATGACACGCAGCAAAAAGTCAAGTGCTGTTTTTGTTTGTTCCATACACCGTGTGTCACTGAGAGCATATAATCACAGCATATTGTTAGGTAACAAAAACTTCATCAGCTTGACATAAACAGGTGAGTGTAATATTTTAGACTGTTATTTTAAAGGGAAAAAATATGACAGATACTCATGAACAGGAAAAAAAACAGTTTAAACGACTTTTTGCGCAACAGGGCGTTGATCAGTTCGATATGCGGTTGATGGTGCTGGATGCATTTTTAAAGCTTGAGCACCATGTGACCATTCAGGAAATCATGGAACAGCTTGCGCAGGATGGCAATCAGTTGAGTGAAGAATTCGTGCTTAACAGCATGGAGCTTTTGTGCCGGTTTGGCTTTGCCAATAAGAATGAATTTGATGTGAACAAAACTCAATATGAACATCGGCATTTAGGGCTTCACCATGATCATATGGTCTGCACAAAATGCGGAACCATTTTGGAATTCAAGGACGAGGCAATTGAAAAACAGCAGCTCAAGGTGGCCGATGCCTATGGGTTTCACATGCTTCAACATAAAATGGAAATATATGGAATCTGCTCGGCCTGCATGGAAGACCGACGTGTGCTTGTTCCGCTTCATAAAGCCCGGCCGGGGGAAAAGCTCATTGTCAAAGACTTTTCAGCAGGGCAGAATATGCAGTCCCGGGTATCGTCCATGGGGCTTAGAATTGGAGATACCATCGAAGTGGTTTCCAGCGGGTTTGGCGGTCAGGTGGTGATTGCGGCGGGAGAAAATCGTCTGGTTCTGGGAAAAGGCATGGCGGAAAAGATCAGTGTTCAGCCGCTGGACCCGGTAAGCATACTGACCCTTGAAAAAGATCAGGACGTCGAAGAAACTGTGGATGTTCCCATACCGCTTAAGCATATGAAAAAAGGTCAGGAGGGAATTATCAGAAAGGTGTCCGGTGAAGGGGTGTTCAGACGGCGCCTTCTGGAAATGGGCATCAACAGGGGATCAAAAATATATGTTGAAAAATACGCACCGCTTAAAGATCCCATTGAGCTTGTGATAAAAGGATTTCATATTTCACTCAGGGTTGAGGAAGCCGCCAATATCCTGGTGGAAAATGTAAAATATAAAAAAAGGTAATATGAAAAAAAAATTTACCCTTGCGCTTGCCGGGAATCCCAATTGCGGGAAAACAACTATATTTAACAACCTGACAGGTGCCCGTCAGAAAGTGGGAAACTGGCCCGGCGTTACGGTTGAAAAAAAAGAAGGGATCTTAAAACATAAAGACTATGAGTTGAAGATTGTTGATCTTCCGGGGACATACAGTCTTACTCCTTTTTCCATCGAAGAGATTACAGCGCGGGATTTTATCATCAACGAAACACCGGATATTGTTGTTAATATTATTGATGCTTCAAATCTTGAGCGCAGCCTGTTTCTGGCCATTCAGATTCTTGAGCTGGGCCGGCCGGCCATATTTGTTCTGAACATGGCAGATGTTGCCCAGGCAAAAGGGATAAAAATTGATGAAAAAAAATTGTCCCAGTTGCTGGGGCTGCCTGTGGTATTTACTGTTGGAAATAAAAATAAAGGAATTGAAAACCTTGTAGAAGCGGCTGTACAGGAAATTCACCAGTTCGAAAGCGGGAAAAAAAGCAGGGATATCAGATATAGTCTGGAAATAGAAAACTGTATTGTAAAAATTGAGTCCTGTATTACAGAAAGCCAGATTCAAATTGATGGCATGCCCCGGTGGAATGCCATTAAAATTCTCGAAGATGATAAAATAGTCAAACAAAAGCTGATGGACCAGAATTCTCAAATTGCCCAGCATGTTTTCCAGGAGGCAAAGCTATGTCGGGAAAGAATTCACACACTGTTTGAAGATGATTTTGAAATCGTGCTGACCGATGACCGGTATGGTGTTATTGCAGGAATTATCAAGGAGATTGTTTCAAATCTGGCCCGAAAGCGGATCGATATGTCCCGGAATATAGATCTGGTTTTAACAGATCGGTTTTTTGGAATTCCGGTATTTGTTTTTTTTATCTGGGCCATGTTTCAGCTGACATTTTCTCTGGGAGAATATCCCATGGGATGGATAGAATCCGGCGTTTCTTTTCTGTCAACGTCCCTGGACAATATCCTCCCTGCATCCTTGCTTAAGGATCTTCTCCTGGATGGCGTTATTGCCGGTATCGGCAGTGTGGTGATTTTTCTTCCCAATATTCTGATTTTGTTTTTCTGCATCGCCCTTTTTGAAGATACCGGGTATATGGCGCGGACCGCCTTTTTAATGGACCGGGTGATGCATGCTTCCGGCCTTCACGGGAAATCTTTTATTCCCATGCTCATGGGGTTCGGCTGTAATGTTCCGGCAATCATGGCTACGCGGACGCTGGAAAGTCCCCAGGACCGGATATTGACAATCCTCATGACACCCTTTATGTCCTGTTCAGCCAGGCTGCCGGTTTATATTGTTCTTGCCGGCAGTTTTTTCGGCAATCAGGCAGGCACTGTCATTTTCAGCCTGTATCTGACAGGAATCATTGTAGCAATCTTGTCTGGAAGACTGCTGCGGAATTTGTTGTTCAAAGGAGCGGAAGCCCCTTTTATCATGGAACTTCCACCTTACAGAATGCCCATGCTCAAAAGCCTTTTGATTCATATGTGGGACAGAAGCAAAATGTTTTTAAAAAAGATGGGTGGCGTCATCTTGGCAGGGTCTGTTATTATATGGTGTCTTTCAAGTTTCCCCCGAAATATTTCCTATTCCCAAGATTATTCTTTAAAGATGGCATCGGTAAAATCAGATTATGAACTCAAAATTGCAGGCACTGATCAAAAAACAGCTCAGAAATTGAATACTGAGCTTGCTTTAATATTGGGTGATATTGAAAATAAAAAAGAACAGGAACGGGTATCAAAATCCTATATTGGCAGGATAGGCAAGTTTCTGGAACCGGTATTTTCGCCTGTCGGGATCGGTTGGCGGGCAGGTGTGGCGCTTGTCACAGGGTTGGTCGCCAAAGAGGTTGTTGTCAGCACCATGGGTGTGTTATATGGAGTGGGCAACAGTGGCGGGCAGGCACTTGAAAGAGCACTTAAAAAATCAGGAATGACCAAACTTTCAGCGCTGTCCATGATGGTTTTCGTTTTATTATATATGCCTTGTTTTGCAACCATAGCCATGATTTATAAAGAAACTTCTGCAAAATGGGCAGGATTCAGTCTTATATATACGACGAGTGTTGCATGGGGGGGTGCTTTTTTGGTATATCAGACAGGAAAGATATTTGGACTGGGTTGAAAAGAAAGTGTGGAGGCTTTTTTATGAAACATTTTAATAAAAAAATGATAATAAATGCTTTTTTAATTATCATGGCAGTGATGCTGATTTTTCCCTGGAGCGTATTTTCTGCCCAGAGACTGGCAGTGACTGTCAATATTGCCAATATGAGGTCTGGTCCGGGTAAAGAACATCCTGAAATGTGGCAGGTGGAAAAATATCACCCGTTCATTGTTGTTGAAAAAAAAGGCAACTGGTATAAAGTCAAGGATTTTGAGGGTGATATGGCCTGGGTTTATGACTCGCTTCTGGATAATACCCCAACCGTTATTACAATCAAGGATGAATGTAATGTCCGTTCCAAACCTGATATGGATGGACAGATTCTGTTTACGGTTGAAAAGGGAATTCCATTCAAGGTGCTGCAAAAGCAGGGAAACTGGATTAAAATACAACATGCTGATAATGATATCGGCTGGATTTATAAAACACTGGTATGGTGATGTTTAATTTAAAATTTTAATTTAGGTGGATTTGAGAAATGGCAGATCGATCGGTGTCAAATGAACGGAGAAAAGAACTGGAGCAATTAGATCCTTTTCAGGAAAAAATGTTGAAAATGATGGCTCTGATAAAAGAAAACAAAAAGCAGTTGATTTTTGCCTTAATTGCCGTCGTGCTGGTTATCGCTGTGTTCTCATCGGTGACGTACAGCTTTAAAAAAGCGGAGGACACAGCAGCAATTTTAGTTACCCAGGCACTGGATGCGTATGCCGGGAATGATGATCCGGTGAACGCTTTTTCAAAACTGAATGATGATTTCCAGACGATTTTTTCAGAATATGCAAACACTTCTGCCGGCCGGCAGGCTTTGGTGGCCTTTGCCAAAATCTGTTATGATGCTTCAAAATTTGATTTGAGTTATAAATACTATAAAGAAGCACTTGTTGAGCTTAAAAATGATCCTTTGATGGAAAATTTGATTTTATCATCGCTTGGGCACGTCTGTATCGCCAGAAAAGCAAATGATGAAGCAAAAAAATATTTCCTGGAGATTGAAACAGGTGAAAGTGATCTGTTAAAGGATGAAGCAAGATATGAGCTGGCTGTTCTTTATGAAGCGGATAATAATCCGGATGAAAGCAGAAAGATGTATGAAAAGATTGTATCCCAGTCCCAGAATCAGGCCTCGATTTATACCCCGATTGCTAAAAGTAAAATTGCTCAAATGAAATAATTCATTTTAAACATGGAAAGGCTGCCGGATATTTCGTCAGGGCAGCCTTTCCATGTTTGCTTATCGTTTATTTATCCAGATTAAATTTTTTCAGCTTCTGGTTTAAGCCGCTTTTTCCAATCCCTAACATTTGAGCCGCTTTTGTCTGGACATTATCTGAAAGTTTCATCGCTCGAATAATCATTCTTTTTTCTACGGCCATGAGCGTTTCAGCAAGCCCTGCACCCTCGGGTATGCCATCCAGATCCAGATTGGCATGCGTACTCTTCCGGGTCTGAAGGGGAAGGTCCGCAACCCTTATGGTGTCTGTATTGCATAGAATAACAGATCGCTCGATTGTGTTTTCCAGTTCCCTTACATTTCCTTTCCATGGATTGTCCATTAATATTCTGACGGCATCAGGACTGATATCACGGACTTTGCTTGTGGTGTATTCTTTTTTTGTGTATTTGTTAATGAAATGTTTAACAAGGAGGGGAATATCTTCAGGGCGTTCTCTAAGAGGCGGGATGACTGTTTTGACGACATTGAGCCGGTAATACAGATCTTCTCTGAAAGTGCCTTTTTTTACTTCTTCTTCAAGACATTTATTGGTTGCAGCAATCAGCCGGAAATCCACCGGTATGGTTTGTGTCCCTCCGACGCGTTCAATTGTTTTTTCCTGGAGTACCCGTAATAATTTAACTTGAAGGGATATGGGCAGTTCACCGATTTCATCCAGGAAAATGGTCCCGCTGTTTGACATTTCAAACCGCCCTTTTTTTAGGGTAACCGCACCTGTGAAAGCGCCTTTTTCATGACCGAAAAGTTCGCTTTCCAGAAGTGTTTCAGCAAAGGATGAACAGTTTACAGCGATAAGGGGTTCGTTTTTTCTCAAGCTGTTGTAATGGATGGCTTTTGCAACCAGTTCCTTTCCGGTTCCGCTTTCGCCTTCAATGAGGAAATTGGCATTTGACGGGGCTACTTTTTTGATGAGTTCATATATTTCCTGCATGGACTTACTTTTGCCGATGATGTTGTCAAAGCTGTATCTGGACTGGAAAGCGCTTTTTAAAGCGGTGTTTTCCTGGACGATTCTGTAAACAGAAATTGCCTTTGCAATATGAGCTGTCAGGGCCTGATTTTCAAACGGTTTTAGAATGAATGTGTATGCGCCCTTGTGCATGGCGTCCACGGCTTTTTCCACGCTGCCGTATGCTGTCATGATGATCACCGGGATATCAGGATTGATTTCCTTGATTTTTTCCAGCAGATGGATTCCGGTCATTCCCGGCATATTGACATCGGTCAGAATCAGATCGACTGTTTCCGAGTTCAGAATGTCCAGCGCCTCCATTCCGCTGGATGCGGTTAAAGATGCGTACCCCTCTTCTTCAAGGAGCTCTCCTATAATGGTTGGATAATTTTTTTCATCATCAACAATCAGAACCGTATCCATGTGTTATTCTCTCCTAAGCCGGCAATACAATTTCAACGTTTGCTCCCCGGGGCTCTGTATTGGTAATGGTAATGGTGCCGTGGTGGGCTTCGATAATATTTTTAACCATACCTAACCCGAGTCCTGTTCCCATGTCTTTTGTGGTAAAAAACGGGGTCCATATTTTTTTAAGATTTTCTTCTTTGATCCCTTTTCCGTCATCCAAAAAATTGATCACCATATTGCCGGAATTATAATGAATTTTGATCGTAATACAACCCTTGTTTTCCATGGCCTGAAAGGCATTGAGCAATATGTTCAAAAATGCCTGGTACAACATGGCACTGTCCGCATTTATTTCAGGCAGGCGTGAGGGAATTTCCCTGATGATCTGAATTTGATTTTCTTCAATCTGGGGACTTAAATAGGCAAGGTTTTTTTCTATAATGTCCTCTATCCTGCACAGATGGCGATCCGGGATTTTGGGTCTGGCAAAATCAAGAAAATCAGTAATGATACGGTCCATCCTTGAGGATTCTTCAACAATAATATCCGGAATATTGCTTTTTATATCCAGCCGGGTCATTTTTTTCTTTAACAGCTGGGCACTGCTTTTAATGATTCCCAGTGGATTCCTTATTTCATGGGAAACGCCTGCTGTCATTTCACCAATGGCAGACAGGTGTTCTGCCTGACGAAGTTTTTCTTCAAGGTTCAGTCTTTCTTCTGCTCTTCGTTCCATAATTTTTTCGCCGTGCGTAACCACAAACCGCAGCACAATGAAAAGAAGCCCCATTACAAGAAAGCAGGACCCGATAATTAAGCCCTGGAGTTTGAAAACCGCCTTATAATCATCTGAAACATCCTGAACAATTTCAACCACACCCAAAACAGGCCCGGCAAGGGACGGGGTGATCAGCTTTTCTGCTCTCAATGGCGCAAAGGTGATGATTTTTGTTTCCTGGGGATACCAGAATAGCAGCTCAAGAAAAGTGCCCTGCTGGAGAAGTCTTGAGGTGGCTTCTTTTTTCATGGCCTTTTCATAATGAACACCACCTGCATTTTTTTGACCGATTTTGGTGTTGTCAAAGCTGTAAGAGATGATGTTGTTTTCATCATAAATGGTGACCAGTTTGATGTCAAAACCATGCAGGGTGGATCGGACAACCTTGTCCATCAATAAAAACTGCTCTTTTTTTCTTAACCGGATTTCACCATATTGAATTAAGGTGGGAATCATGAATCTTGAAATAATCTGATGGTTGAGATTCTCAACCAGGAGATTGGCATATTCTTCACTCTTCTGCAAAAGGATATTTCTCACCCAGTGCGCATTCAGGGCGGAAATAACAATTGTTGCCGTGAACATGATGATAAGAGATGAAAATGTAAAAAATTTAACCAGTCGGAAAGGCTTGGTTCCCTGTGAATTATTGAATTTTTGTGGCATAAAGTTCACAATTTTTAAGTTTTTTAGATTGACAACTCATAAATCCCTCTGGTATTTTAAAATAAAAAAAATGTGATAGCGCTTGACATTAAAGCAATATCATATCAGAGTATAGTGACATTGAGGCGACAGATCAATAAAAAGATTATCACTGGCATGCACCCAAGCAGTATTGGCTTAACCTTAATTATTGTGAAAGTTTATGATATTTGGGAAAAAAGATCATCTTGTCGGTCTGGATATCGGTTCTTCGTTCATTAAACTGGCTGAACTCAAAGATACGGGTAAGGGATTAAGCCTTCACAAATTCGGCATGGCCCGGATCAAACCGGGGCTCATTGTTGAAGGCCGGGTTGTGGACATGGAAACCCTTGCCGATAAAATAAAAGCACTGTTTAAATCCCAGAAAATCCGTGAAAAAAATGTGGCTATTTCAACCGGTGGTCATTCTGTGGTTATCAAAACCATCAATATGGCAAAACGGTCTGAAAAAGAACTGCATGATGCCATCCATTCAGAGGCAGAACAATATATTCCTTATGATATTGATGATGTAAATATCGATTATCAGATATTGGGAGAAAGTGAATTCTCTCCGGAACAGATCAACGTTCTTCTGGTGGCGGTGAAAAAAGATCTGGTTGCAGAATATATTGAACTGATCCATATGGCCGGCCTTAATCCGAGAATTATTGATGTCGATACCTTTGCGCTTCAGAATACTTATGAAATCCTGCCGTATGAAAGTCATGAGAAAGTAACCCTGCTGGTTGATATCGGGGCATCAAAAACATCCCTTAATATTTTGAAGGCCAAAGCCTCTTTAATGATGCGGGACACTGTTTCCGGGACCAATCAGTTTCTGGAAGAGGTGGCAAATTCGTTTGATATCTCAATGGAAGAAGCTGAACAGGCCATAAATGGTGAAACCGGCGACCTGGCAAATCATGAAAAGATTCAGGAGATCGGGCTGAAGATTGCACAGCTATGGTGCTCTGAAATTTGTGAAGTGGTGAATACGTATCAGTCTTCTTCCAATGATGAAGTGGTTGAAAAAATCATTCTCTGCGGTGGCGGTGTGTTTCTTGATGGGCTTAAAGATTGCCTTTTGTCAGAACTTGAAGCAGATGTATCTGTCATTAATCCGTTTGAGGCCCTTATCGTAAATGAAAACAAATTTCCAGACTCTTTTATAACCAAAGCAGGACCTTTGGCATCGATTGCTATCGGGCTTGCCCTAAGAAGAGTAGATGATAAATGATAAAAATTAATCTTTTACCATTCCGGGTTGCCAGACGAAAAGAAAATATTCGCAGACAGATTTCTATTTTCTTTTTGCTGATTTTTTTAACTGTGGTCATGTGCTACTGGTATGCTCAGCATGTGAATAAGCAGATTCAGACTGTGAAAGATAATACCGAGCAGGTTAATGCACAGATTGCCAAATATAAGGAGAAGGCAAACAGAGTCGAGAAAATCAAAAAAGATCTCAAGGCCCTGGATGAAAAACTTGCTATTGTGGGATCATTGAATACACAAAGAGATAAGCAGCTTGTTTTATTTGACAGTATGACAGGGCTGGTTGTGCCGGACCGGATGTGGCTTGATTTTTTAAAAATCGATCAAAATACGGTTATTATTAAGGGAATCGCTTATGATAATCCTACCATAGCGGATTTTATGGAGATGCTTGAAAAATCACCACTTTTTGATAAGGTGGACTTGAAGACAGCACAAATGAAGACATTTAAAAATGGTGTCATGTTAAAATCATTTGAGTTGCTTTGTCGGAAGGAAACGCCTCAACAAGTGAAGCAGGAGTCCAAAAAATAGGGCAAAGAATGGCAGAAGAAAATCAAAAAATAACTGAGTTAAAAGAAAAACTGAATCTTGTTTTTGAAAAGATCGGAACACTCACGATATTGCAGCGGTTGTTGATTTGTGTTGCTACTTTTGCTTTAATCGGCGGGGCATATTATTATTTTATTATTATGCCAAGATATGATCAATTGAAGAAACTGGAAAGCACATATCAGGCCCAGGTAAACCAACTGAATATCTTTAAACAGAGAGCATCACAGATTTTAAAATATGAAAAACTAATGGCGCAGAAACAGGAAGAGTTTTCGATTGCCATGCGTGCGCTGCCGGATAAAAGAGAATTGCCTTCTTTGCTTACAGGAATTTCAAAAGCAGGAAGTGATGCGGGATTGATTTTTCATTTATTTCAGCCGGACACAGAAATTAACCGGGAGTTTTATAAAGAGATTCCTGTGTCCATTAAATTAGAGGGAAAATATCATCAGATCACTGATTTTTTCTATCAGATCAGCCGGTTAAACAGAATTGTGAACATTAATAATGTAGAGGTAAAATCTGATAAAGGCGGTAAAAGTCTGGTGATGACCTGTAAGGCAGTCACATATATGTTTGTGGAAAAAAAAGAACCGGTTGATAAGAATAAACGGAAGAGAAATAAGAAATAGGGATAAATAACAAGCCCATGACGATTAAGCCAAACATGATTTTGACCGTTTTTGCGATGGTACTGTTTTTTTCATTGATTGCCTGTGATGATGCCGATATCTCAAAAAAGCAATCTTCTAACGAAGAGATGTCCAAAAAAATATCCATCCCGGTTGCTCAAAAAAAAATATCAGAACCAACGCCAGGGAAAGCACCAGAATCACAAAAATCAGAACAGAAAGATTCTGCGCCAGTTTTAGTTGACACACCCCCGGAACCGGCAGATGACCACTATAATTCATCCGGTAAAATTGATCCTTTCATACCTTTAATTCAGGAAAAGTCAGAAAGCCCTGCAAGTGTTATAGATGACAGGCCTAAGCGCATTTTAACACCACTTGAAAAAATTGATCTAAGCCAGATTAAACTGGTTGCAATTATCAGCATGAAAAATAGAAAAATAGCAATGGTGGAAGAGGCGAACGGGAAAGGCTATGAGGTGGGAATAGGGACATATATAGGGAAAAATCAGGGCAGGATTTTTGAAATAACAGATAGCAGCATAGTGGTGAAAGAGGTTACAAGAGATTTTAAAGGTCAGCTGAAAGAAAACGTTCAGGAAATAAAAATTCATAAAAATGATAGCGAGGAGTAATATGCCTTCTTTTCAAGTAAAAAATACAAATTATACTGTCAGAATAATTTGCATCCTTTTTGCTGTATTCATGATTTCAGGGTGTGTTGCCCAAGATGCTCAGGCCCCAAAAACGTCTGATTCACAGCAGATGAAAGCTGCGCAGGCTCCTGAAAATGTTGAAAATGATAGAATGGCCGAACAAAGAGAAATACGCGCTGTTAATTTTAATGAGACAAACGAGGCGATTGAAATTAATATTCAGGGAAATCAGAAACTGGGATGGACTTCAATTAAACAGGATTTTCCGTTTGGAATTGCGATCTATCTTCCTGAAACAAAAATAGCCAAAGATTTTATACCCCCGGTGTCTGAGTATAAGAGCATCGGAAATCTGATTGTGACCTATGCAGACAAGGAAGAAACAACTGTAAAGGTTGAGATTCTGCTGAATCAGGACTTGAATTATGAAGTGGTGGAAGGAGAGGATACCCTGAAAGTATCGCTTTCGAACTCTCCTGTACCGACCGTGGAAACAGCCGGCAGTTCAGAGGATGAACCCGAATCTGTGGCATCTCAGAAAATAGCTGATGTGGATGCCGGGGCGAAAAGCGACCTAAGCATTTCAAAGCAGACCGCTACCATGACGAATATTGAATTTAATACCATGGAAGATGGCAAGTCGGACATTGTTGTACAGACCAGTCATCCGATAGAATACGATATGACCCAGGGAAAAGACGGGAAACTGTATCTGAATTTATATAATACTGTTGTTCCATATTACCACCAGCGCGCTCTTCTGACACATTATTTTAAATCAGCCGTTGAAAGCCTTATGCCTCATCAGGCCCCTGGCAAGGAAAAAAAAGTAAAAATCGAGATCCAGACAAGAGATACAGTTCCATATCGGGTTGTTCAGAATCAGAATGTAATCTCTGTCTTTTTTGAGCCGTCCACCATTGTACCTCCGGTCTTTTCAAAAGCAAAAAAACAGGTTATCAGCGGTGAACAGATTCAGATAGGTGAAGAAGACCCGGCGCAGCAGGCCACTCAGAATTCAGTGGATGCAGCTCAAAAATCAGCAGAGAAAAAGGAATCTGAAAAAGACCTGATTTTCGGGGTAAAGAAAGAATATACCGGTGAAAAAATCAAGCTGGATTTTTATGATACAGACATTAAAAATGTGATCCGCATCTTAAGAAGTGTAGGCGGGCTTAATTTCGCTGTGGATAAAGATGTATCAGGGAAGGTTACCTTGTCTCTGGATGAACCGGTTCCCTGGGATCAGGTGTTGGATCTGGTATTAAAAATGAATAATCTGGGGCAGAAGCAGGAAGGCAATGTCATCCGGATTGCAACACTGGACACCATACAAAAAGAAGAAAAGATGCTGCAGGATACCATTGCAGCCAAAAAGAAATCATTACAGCAGCAGGTAAGTCTTGAACCGCTTGTAACAGAATATATTCCTATAAATTATTCAGATGCTGACGCGGATATCAAACCGCATATCTCCCAGATACTTACAGCGGAAAGAGGGACAATCAGTATAGACAAACGAACCAATACCGTAATTATACGGGATACCCAGACCAAAGTGGACCAGGCAAGGGAAATCATTTATCGTCTTGATAAGGTGACCTCCCAGATTATGATAGAAGCCAAGGTGGTTGAAGTCACCAAAAACTTTTCAAGAGAACTGGGCCTAGGGTTAGGGTTCACAAAAAGCCAGACTGAATATACCGGAAGACAACGCGACTTTACTGTCGCCTTGAACAGTCCGATCACGGCTCCGGTAAACAGCGGGTCCTTTAATTTTTACAGGATACTGGGGTCTAATTTTTTAAGCCTGAGTGCCCAGATCAGAGCATCCGAGGTGAAAGGGGATGTTAAAGTTGTATCTTCTCCTCGTATTCTGACCTTGGACAATAAAAAAGCCAAGATAAAACAAGGCTTTGAAGTGGCTTATGAAGAAACAGCTGAAGGCGGCGGAACCTCAGTCAAATTCAAAAGTATTGATCTGCTTTTAGAGGTCACACCCCATGTCACCCCGGATAATCGGATTGCCATGACGGTTTATGTGACCAAAAATGATATTGGTGATATCTATGCAGGGGTTCCTTCACTGGTGACCAATGAAGCTGAAACAGAACTGCTGATCAATGATAAAGAAACCATTATTATCGGCGGAATTGTGAAAACAACAGAAACAGACAACAGTTCCGGCACGCCGTTTCTTTCAGGAATTCCGATGCTGGGCAGATTATTCAGAACGGATGCGAACAAGGATAACAGAAATGAGCTTTTGATTTTTATCACACCATCCATTGTCCAGTTGGAACAAAGACGAAACACTGTTACCTCTTCGACTGCTGATTAATCAATGGTTGTAAAGTTTTTTCTGGGCTTCCTGCGCAAGAGATGAGGTTTCCGGGACAAGGTTAAGAACGCGCTGCCATGATTTTCTGGCATTTACAGGATCATTTAGTTTCTCATATACCGTTGCGATGTCAGCGTGCAGAATGGCAGCGTCCGGATATTTTCCAAGGTTTCTAAGCAGATAATCACGTGCCTGATAATAAAGCCCTGTTTCAGTATATACTGATGCCAGACCATGGATGGAAATTAAAAAATCCGGGCGGACTTCAAGGGACTTTTTAAAATAATACGTGGCCTTTTTGTAAAGCTTCTGATTGAAATAGGCCCATCCCAGATTTGACAATGGCATTTCAGGAGTCGCATACAAAAGGTTCTCGGATACCTCTGTGAAGCATTGAATGGCCAGATCCCATTTTTTTTGTTTCATGAAAACAGCGCCAAGATTATTTTTTGCATGAATATAATCCGGCTTTAATGACAAGGCTTTTTTGAAATGAGTTTCTGCCAGATCACTGCGATCTTTTGCCAGATAAACCAGTCCCAGGCTGTTGTTTAAATACGGATCATTCGGAATTGTCCGGTATGCTTCAAGAAGGTTCTGAAGTGCAGACGTGTATTTACCCGCATTATAATATTCTTCTCCCAGTCGCTGGGTTGCTACGGCGATTTCTTTTTTTTTGTCGGTATTCATTGTTGTTGTGGCACAGGACATGGACAAAAAGAGGATCAAAAGCAGGGATGCTCGCAGTTTCATGGGTGATGTTTCCTTTATTGTAGTGGTGTGTTGCTTTTTGTGTATAAAATCCTGATATTTTCTTTTTTTAAATAGTTTGCAGCATTAATGGTTAAGGGTTCAGTCGGGATAAATATCTTGCTTTTATCTTTAACCGCATACAGACCCTGAATGGTTTCAATAACTGAGCCGGTGAAAAAAGATGGATTTTCCCAGGTATCAAACCCCAGATTTGCAAATAAAATATGGGTTAATTCAAGCGGGGTCTGTCTGGATGTGATGGAGATAATCTTAAATTCTTTTTTTTCAAGAACTTCAAGTGCAGTACCGTATACATTGCCAAAATTAATCAGCAGGTCCGTGGTGTCCTCTCGTATGATTCTTCCAAAGGATGCTTCAAGCTGTATATTGTTTAAAATAAATGGTATTCTGGCGTCCGGTATATAGTCATAATCCGTCTGGGAAAGAAGGATCTCAACCATTTTTTTATATTCCGTAGTTCGGCTGGGTATTTTGACCGATTCTTTTTCTGCTATATTCTTCGCCTGCTCAAGGGTATCATTGATGAGTTGAACTTTAAGATCTTTCCAATAGGCCTGTACGCTTTCCAATAATTGATCATTCACATTTTCTCCTGAAACAATCAGTATTTTGGATCCGTCACTGGTATTTATAACAGGAGAAGCGGACAGATCTAAAACTGTATCCGGGCCATTTTTTTGCGGAAAATACATTTTCCCCTGACTGAGTACGGTGGCCCCTATCAGGGAAGAGTATTTTTTCAGCTGTATAAGTTGATACGCTTCTATTGCATTTGTTTGCGGCTGGTCCGGATCTTTTTTAGGGTCAGTGGTTTGATCTTTATCTGAAAGAAATGACTGGAACCAGGGTTGCGATTTTATCGAAGGATCAGGCAGATAGATGTCCTGTCCCTCATATACAATATTGATGTTCTTGATATGAGGGTTTGCCATCTGAAAAGCCTTGATGCCTTCTTCTGACAGTGTCCCGCTTTTATCCAGAAATTCTTTGTCAATGAGTTCGGAGACACTGTCTCCTTTTCTGACTTCCCGTTTTTTTAAAAAAGGGGCCAGATCCGGATCATCCTGCATGGTGGAGAACTCAACAACCGGGACATCAACGGTGCCGGGTGTACTCTGGTCATAATCTTTTTTTTCTACTTTTTTTAAAGGAATCAGTATATGAATTCCGGGATCGATGGCATCAATGTTGGAGATCTGAGGGTTGATCTTTTGAAAAATCAGCAAAAAATAAGGAAAATCTTTTTCAGAAATTTCCCCTTTTTTTCTGAATATTTTATATAACCAGTCATCTTTGGAAACAATATATGGTTCACACAGGATATCTTCATCTTTAACCTTGAAAATTGAATACCGCTTATACGAAGTCTTTATCCCGTTTGCGTATAGAAAACTGGACGGCCAGATAGATACGAATATATAAGCGGCAACGGTAATATAAATAAATAATTTAATGAAATTGCATCTTGTCATAAATGTAAATTAAGATTCTTTTAAATTTAGCTTCACAGCTATTTTATCGGAAATATCTTTTACAAACTTTTGAAAATCATCCTTATTTAAGCGTTTTTCCTGTGAGGGGACCATTGTTGGATCATCCGGCATGACTAAAGACGGCAGATTAATATAATCCGGGTCGGATTTTATTTTATAACTTTGTGGTATCTGATTTTTAAAATACAGATCCTGAAATTCTGAGAATTTAATGGCATGGGCAGTGGCATCCAGAATAGCAGTTTCGGTTTTTGAAACAATATTGTTTTTCACTGCATGGGCAAGGCCTGCAAGGCATTCCCCGCCCTGTGTGCAGGTGATATGACCGTTTTTGTTGGCACAAAGCTGCCAGTCCATAATTGCCTGTTCAGTGACCTGGATGAAAAACACATTCTGATGCCCTGAAAGCGTGTTGTATTTTTTTGCAATATGAACAACTCTGGGCATGGAGACCGGGTTGCCGATCATTGCAGCCTGGGCTACACTGGGTCTGGTGTCCACAGGCATAAATATTCTTTTGGTCTCATCGGGTTCAAGATAATATTGATAAACCGGATCTGCATGTTCTGACTGGACGCCGATGATTTTGGGAAGGGCATCAATGATACCGGCATTAAAAAATTTAATGAAGCCGTTCATGACCGCTGATATGTTACCGGCATTTCCAATGGGAACAATGACAGCCTTGTCTTTCATATCCCAGTCAAACTCCTGGGCGACTTCATATGAATAGGATTCCTGGCCCAAAATACGCCAGGCATTTTTGGAATTGAGCAGTGCCACAGCATATTTCCCGGACAGATGTTCTACGATTTTCATGCAGTCATCAAAAACTCCGGGGATTTCAAACACCCGGGCACCGCTTCCCAGAGGTTGTGATAATTGCTGGGACGTGACTTTTTTGTGGGGTAATAAAACCGCTGATTTGATTAAAGGGCCAAGATAAGAAGCATAGAGTGCGGCTGCGGCGGACGTGTCCCCTGTCGAGGCACAGATGGCAATAACATCGGATACAAGGCCTTGATCAATTAAATATTTGATGCTGGACATGGCGCTGGCCATGCCCCTGTCTTTAAAGGAGGCGCTGGGGTTCTGGCCGTCATTTTTATAGAAAAAAGAGCAGCCGATTTTTTCTTTAAGGACATCATTGGCTTCCACGACCGGCGTATGGCCTTCGCCCAGATAAATTATAGATTCCAACGGGATACAGGGGCCGATGAATTCATGGTATCTGTAAATTCCTTTAAGGGCAGGGATCTTGAGCATTCTTCGAAAATCAAATATTTTCTGCCATAATCTACCGGGGATATCTTTTAGTTTTTCGGCATTTTTATCTTCAATCAGCAGAACCTGGCTGCATTCAGGACAGACATATAAAAGCTTTTCAACCGGAAATTGTGCACAACATCCCAGACACTGATAATATAAATCCGCACGGACTTCAGGTAAAATATAGGGTTTTATATCTTCGGGAAAATAATCAGGCCGCATCAGGAAATTACCTCCTGGTTTCTCATGTAGGGAATCAGTACTTTCGGGATGATAACCGAACCGTCCGCCTGTTGATAATTTTCCAGAATAGCAGCAAAGGTTCTGCCGACTGCAAGACCTGACCCATTTAAGGTATGCACATATTCCGGTTTCTTTTTGTCTTTGGAACGAAACCGGATACCGGCGCGTCTTGCCTGGAAATCAAGGCAGTTGCTGCAAGAGGAGATTTCTCTGTATTTTCCTTTTCCATCATCCTGGCCGGGCATCCATACTTCTATGTCATAGGTCTTTGTTGCAGAAAAACCCAGATCGCCGGTACACAGGGTTACCACCTGATAGGGCAGTTCAAGCAGTTCAAGAATTTTTTTGGCATCATTGAGCAACGACTCAAGTTCAACAAATGAGGTTTCCGGATGTGTTAATTTTACCAGTTCCACCTTGTTGAATTGATGCTGGCGGATCAGGCCTCGGGTATCTTTCCCGTACGATCCTGCTTCAGATCTGAAACAGGGGGTATAGGCTGTAAATTTGCACGGCAGCATGGCCTCATCAATGATTTCTCCTGCATAAATATTGGTCATGGGAACTTCAGAAGTCGGGATAAGATAATAATCCAGGCCGTCTATTTTGAACAGATCTTCTTCAAATTTTGGAAGCTGGCCGGTCCCGGTCATGGTGGCCTTATTCACGATATAGGGGGGCAGTATTTCCGTGTACCCGTGTTCTGTGGTGTGAATATCCAGCATGAAATTTATCAATGCCCTTTCAAGGCGGGCACCGTCTTTGAGATAGAGGGGAAACCTGGCGCCGGTAATTTTAGCAGCCCTTGCAAGATCCAGGATGCCCAGATTTTCACCGATATCCCAGTGGGCTTTGGGTGTGAACTCAAAAGTTTTAGGGGTTCCCCATGTTTCTTCCAGTCGGTTTTGTGTGTCATCTTTTCCAATCGGGACATCTGTATGGGGAAGATTGGGAAGGGTCAGTAAAAAACTGTGGATATCCTCTTCAATGGTTGTTAAATCTTTATCAAGGGATTTGATGGTTTCAGATACCTGCTTCATCTGATCAATCAGGACAGATGCATCCTGGTTGGATTTTTTTATTTTTGCAATATCGCCGGATACGGTATTGCGCTGGTTTTTCAGTCTTTCTGCATCAAGTAAAAGGGTTTTTCTTTTTTCATCCTGATTTAACAGAAAATCAAGATCGACTTTAGCCTTTCTTTTAGCCATTCCAGCTTTAACATCATCAAGATTGTTTATTATATATTTTATATCCAGCATTTTTGTAAATTTTTGTCCCTTGTTTTTATTGCTAAATTCTGATTTTAAAAGATTCTTCGTCAACGTTAACCTGATACCATGAGGGGTGTAAACAGTCAATGATTATTGCGGGTTGACAATTCCTGCGGGGTGTATAATATTTGCTAAAAACTTTTTTGTATTAAAAAGGGACTAAAAACGAATGGATGAAATTAAAAACGGTAAAAACAGTAATTTAGCGCTGGTCGCCGAACGTCTTGCAGGTCTTACAGAAGATGAGCTTACAGAAAAATATAACAAGATAGAGCATAAGCTGTTTGAATTTGCAAATTTCATGGAGGCTCATCTGGCTTTTTTATACACGCCGATAAGCAATGAAATCCCTACGGAAGGGATTATAAAAAAAGCGCTGCAGATAGAAAAAGGTCTTGCGCTTCCCGTGTTTACAGATGCGAAGAATGCCATTAATCTTTACAAAATAAGTAATTTTAATCGGGATCTTGTTTTAAGTGCGGATGATATTCTGGAACCGGATATTGAAAAATGCAAGAAAGTTTCACTGGATTCGATTGATATTGCTGTTATTCCCGGGTTGGCATTTGATGATAAAGGCGGCAGGATAGGTTTTGGCAATAATTTTTATACCAGAATGATCACCAGACTGCCTGAAACCTGCCGGAAAATATCACTTGCCTATGAAGAGCAGGTGGTTGACCAGATTCAGATGGAATCAAGGAAATACACAGTGGATATTATTATTACGGATCAGCGGATTATTTATAAAATATAACAGCGTTTAAGATCATCCGGTTTTTGGAATGATAGAGCGGCACTGTAAAAAGTGTGGCTCTATTATTTTTTATCCGGGTTGATCTCTTTGGAGAATCTTCTCAGATCAGGGGATTTTCCCATGACAATAACCGTGTCTTTAGGCTCGATCAGGGTTTCAAAATGAGGATTGAACAGCATTTCTCCAGACGCCTTTTTAATGGAAATAATGATCAGGTTAAAGTCCTGTCTTATTCCTGAATTTTTGAGTGCGATATTGGTATATTTTGATTCTTTGGGGACAAAAATTTCTTCAATCTGAATGGATTCTCTTTTTCTTGACAGTGCAACGTCAAGAAAGCTGCTGACGCTGGGTCGCAGCAGTTTTAAGCCCATGGATACAGCGCCGGTATCATATGGAGATTCCACAATATTGGCTCCGGCCACAATGAGTTTTTTCCGGACATCCGGACTGCTGGCCCGGGCCATTATAAAAATATCCGGATTCAGCTGGCGTGCGGTTAAAACCAAAAAGACATTGGCAACATCAGAACCCAGCGCTGCAACAAGAAAAGAAGCGTTCACAATTCCTGCTTTTTCCAGCAGTTCTTCATCAGAGGCTTCTCCTATCAGATAATGGGCCTTGTCTTTTTCAAGCTGCAAGATAAGATCAGCGTTTTTTTCAACCACCACCACATCTTTTGTTTCATCCCGTATCAATTGACACAACACGCTTCCAATACGACCATAACCGCAGACAATATAATGATTTTTCAATTTTCTTATTTTTTTATCCAATCTTTTTCTCCCTAATATCGATTGTATTTCTCCTTCAATAATGGATTGTATGATAACGCCTGCGATATAAAAAAAATATCCAACCCCGGCAAATAAAAGGAAAATGGTGAAAATTCTTCCAGCATTGCTTGTCGGGTGAACTTCCATAAACCCCACAGTGGTGACGGTAATGGCTGTCATATAAGCTGAATCAAGAAAATTCCATTTCTCGATGATCATATACCCGCCAATGCCGATAAAAAAAATTACCCAGGAAAAGAGTATGGCTAAGATGATTTGCTGGAGTTTGTTCATGCCCCCTTAAATACTGTTCTTACAAAGAAAAATCAAGCGGTTTAAGGGCCGTTCACCCGCTGTATCTTCTTGACTGACGCAGTCGTTGCTGTTATTAAGGGGAGCATGAAAAATGAACCCAAAAAATATGCCAGCTGGCGGCAGGACATGGTTGAAAAACAGATTGTCCGGCGGGGGATAAATGATCCTCTGGTTCTGCAGGCCATGCGCAAGGTTCCCAGACATTTGTTTGTGAGTGAAGCGCTTGTTGACAGTGCCTATGGGGATTTTCCGCTGCCTATCGGTGAGGGACAGACCATTTCTCAGCCGTTTATTATTGCCCAGATGACCCAGTGTCTTGAACTTAAAGGGCATGAAAGAGTTCTGGAAATCGGTACGGGCTCGGGTTACCAGGCTGCTGTTCTGGCCCAGATGGTGTATAAGGTGTATTCCATTGAAAGAAATAACACCTTATTTTTACAGACTCGAAAATTATTCGATAAATTGAGATATCATAATATCGTTACCCGGTATTCGGACGGGACTCAAGGGTGGCAGCAGGAAGCTCCTTTTGATGCAATTATTGTTACAGCCGGCGGGCAGAAAATACCGACACCGCTGATTGAACAGCTTGCAGTGGGAGGGAAGCTGGTGATGCCGGTGGGGGACCATTTTTCACAGGAGCTGATCCGGCTTGAAAAAACTTTGGACGGAATAAAACCCACAAATCTGGGGGGGTGCCGATTTGTAAAACTGATCGGTCAGCATGGCTGGGAAAGCTGAAGAGTTCAAAAAACAAACTATCCGGGAATCTTGAGGAGGTTTTGCGAAAAAAATGGCACACATATCCGGTTCGCTCTTGCACGTAAAGGATGTGTTGATTGGGTTCTGTCTGGGCACTGCCAATATCATCCCTGGCGTTTCCGGCGGCACCTTTCTTCTGATTTTTAATATATATGAGCGGGTTTTTTCCATACTGGCCGGCATAAACAACGCCAATAGTATTTATGTGTGCAGGCTGCTTTTAAAAATTGCTTTTTGTTCAAACCGAGCAGAAGATTTGAACAAATTTGTGAAATTTCTGCAGGACAATGATTTTATCTTTTTTCTAAAATTACTGATCGGAGCCGGAGTGGCGATTTTGTCCCTGTCAAGTCTGATGAAGTATTTGATTGTTAATCATTTTCCTGCAACCTATGCGTTTTTTTTCGGGTTAATTCTGGTATCGATTATTATTCCCGTCCGGATGCTGACCACAAGAAAACTTTATCTGGTGTTTTTTGTGATTCTGGGTGCAGCCCTTACTATTTATGTTACATGGGCGGTAAACCCGTATGAAAAAATAGCAAAAAAATCAGCATTGCATCAGGCTCAATATTCACAGAGTATGGATACGGGCAATAAAATAATTGTACATGCAGACCCGGGCAATCCGGGCGGAAACTATATGTTCGGTGATTATGTGTATGCTGCCGTCTGCGGGGCAGTGGCCGTTTCTGCCATGGTGCTTCCCGGAATCAGCGGGTCTCTTGTTCTTATCTTGATGGGAGAATATTTTGAAGTTGTTTCAGCAATTTCAGGTCTGATGATATTAAAGCTGGAAAGTATTGCGTATCTGGGCGTTTTTTCCATTGGCCTGATTTTTGGCGGGCTGGTTTTCGCAAGAGGTCTCAGCGCGGTATTAAAAAATTTTTATAATGCTGTCATGGCATTTCTCACCGGCCTGATGGCAGGGTCTTTGTATGCCTTATGGCCGTTCAAGCAGAGTATTGTGATGGCCCGGCAGTATGTCCGGGTGAATGGTCATATCAATGTGATCGAAAATGTCAGGGTATACACCAATATCAACGAGCTGCCGGCAATTGATTCACATCTGATTTTGCCCGGGGCTTTTTTTATTTTGGGATGCATTGTCATGTCCTTTTTCATTAAAAAGGAATTAAGCAGTTAGGCTTTTTGTTTTCCGGGAATTTAAAGCTGTTCAGGCGGAAAAGTGATAACCTCATCAATGGTTTTCGCATTGCACAGAATCATTACCAGTCGGTCGACTCCCAAGGCAATGCCGGCCGCCTCCGGCATGGTTTTCAGATCCTCTAAAAATTTTTTTGGAACAGATACAGGGGGTTTGTTCATTGAGATCCGTATCTGATTTTCCTTTTCAAACCGCAGCGCCTGTTCTTCAGGGTCATTGAGTTCTGTAAAGCCGTTGGCAATTTCAATGCCTGAAATATACAGTTCAAATCTCTGGGCACAATCCGAATTTCCGGGAAGAAGTTTTGAAAGTGATGCCTGGCTTGCAGGATAATCGCAAAGAAAAACAGGGGTTGTTATATTTTCCAGGCAAGGTTCTATCTCAAAGCTGATAATTTCATCAAAACGGTTGGTTTCAAGTGCAGTGAAGACATCAGTGTCGGAATATTTCTGAAAAGCGTTTTTAACAGTTAATCTGGGCCAGGGAGATGAAAAATGGATCGCCCGGCCCTGGTAATGGAGTGGTATTTCAAATGCTAATTTTTGAATGATAAAACGGATCAGCGCCTGGCACTGATCCATCAGGTCCAGGTAGGTATGGTCTCTGGTATACCATTCCAGCAGGGTAAGTTCCGGCAAATGCCTGGGGCCTCTTTCATTTTTCCTGAAACATTTGCAGATCTGGAATATTTTATCAAAACCTTTTGATAACAGCCGTTTCATGCACAGCTCGGGAGATGCCTGGAGATAATTATTTCCAATGTTTACAGGCTCAATCTGGGCCTCGGGAATGATGGAAGGACATAGAACCGGGGTTTCAACCTCAAGATAGCCACTGTCCGTAAAAAAATCCCTTATGGCCTGAATAATAAGGGATCTTGTTTCAAGGCAAGCCAAATGTTTTTCAACGTCCGGTGTCACTTTATTTCGTAGGTATCTTTAGTTCTGTCCTGCAAGAAAACTTTATCGAATTTCTTTTTTTCTGCTTTGTCAAAGAAGTCATATCCGGCTTCAATACAGGATTTGCATGCATTGATCGGGATATGAACACACAGAACATGTTTGCCGGGTTTTGCCTTTGAGTCTATGCTGATGCAGCCGCCGCAGTCCCTGCAGATGCGGACGGTTTCTTTTTGCTGCTCGAAAATATTGTCTGTATCATAGAAAATTTCCCTGTGTCTGACCTGCATCTGCCCAGGTTCTCCGGCCTTTAACCTCAGGTCGTTTTTCTGTCGCCAATAGGCATTGATAATATCGATGGTTTTTTTGATTTTATCCGTGATGCTGACAGATTGTTTTAATTTTTCCGGATCGTAATCCGGTTCTATAACTCCTGAATAATCAATTCCGGCCATTGCAAGAATGATTCCCAGATTCACATAGGGAAGGGCACCTTCAATGGAATATCCGCCCTCAAGGACAGCGATATCCGGTTTGAGCAGGGTGGTCAGCTGGGCATACCCCTGTGCTGAAAAATTCATATTGGTTAAAGGATCCGTGTAATGATTGTCCTGTCCTGCCGAGTTTACAACCAGATCCGGTTTGAATTCATTTAAAATAGGCAGGACACAGTTTTTAATCACATACAGATATCCTTCCGTGGATGTTCCCGGAGGAAGTGGAATATTGAGGTTGGATCCCTTTGCATTGGGCCCTCCCAGCTCGCCTGTAAACCCGGTTCCCGGATACATGGTTCTTCCATCCTGATGAAGGGAGATAAACAGAACATCCGGGTCATGCCAGTAAATATCATTGGTGCCGTCTCCATGATGGCAGTCGGTGTCTATGATGGCGATTCTTTTTACACCATAGTGTGAGCGGATATATTCAACCATGATGGCTTCAATATTGATGTGACAGAATCCCCGGCCGCCATGGGAAACTCTCATGGAATGATGGCCCGGAGGTCTGACAAGGGCAAATCCGCTTTTCACTTCCTTTGTCAGCACAGCATCTGCAATAGCCTTGGCGCCACCGGCACTGATAAGATGTGACTGGGTGGTGATTGTTTTTTCATCCGGCACACAAAAATGCGCCCGCCGGATATCATGCGTGCTAACAATATCAGGCTTATACTCAATAATTCCGCTGATATCAAAAACACCTTCTTCAATGACCTGATCCTGAGTATATAAAAGCCGTTCTTCTCTTTCCGGATGGGTGGGATCTATGGCCCAGTCAAATGCAGGAAAAAATACAAGCCCTGTTTTATTTAATGCCTTTAACATGACTACCTCTTTGAATTATTGCAACACTTTTTCAAATCCTTTGATCAGGCCGGGTATTAGCTGGACCTTTGTTCTGAGGATCTTTCCTCTTGGCGAGAAATTCCGCACAATATTAAATTTTTGAAGTTCAACCACTTCCATTTCATCCAGATTGTCGGCATCGGCACCTGAACTGATTGCTTTTTCTTTTAACAGCGTATATGCGGTACTGATCAAGTCCTCCTCGGAGAATGATTTGGAGATGGGTTCTGCAAAATCCTCTTCATGGGCTGTGACAATGCCGTGCTCGGTATCAGCACTTAATGAAACTTCACAGGTGGTTCTGGCAAGAGCTGCACCGATGGCATTTGCAACAGATGCCTCCGGAACGGCTTCCGCCTTAATGTGATAGAGTTTTTCTATTTTTTTGGCAAAATATTTGGCCGGTCCTCCCAGAAGCAGGATTTTTCGGGGACTGAATTTATATCCTTCAAGAAATTCATGTACGGTATATACGGGTTGAGAATTGAGTTTATCAATCATCTCAAAGGTTTTTTTCAAAATAATGGAACAACAGGTTTTGAATATTTTATCAGCCGCCTCCAGATCTGTCAGTCCAAGTTCCCGGGCAATGCTGCCGATTCCCTGACGGGCATTTTCCTTATCCCCTTCATGCATCAGACCAAGGATGATCAGTGCATCGGTGGGAGTGGGTACAGGTCCCCCAAATGCCATGGCCGGTCCTTTTCTCTCAGGGCCTATCACCAGTTTGTTGTCTTCAACCCGTATCATGCTGTCGCCGCCAATCCCTTTTGATTCAGTTCTCAGCGAGCGGATCAGGCTCTTGTGTTCTCCCCTTTGAATACCAAAAGGTTCAAGCAGTGGCGTTTTGTTTACCAGAAAAGCAATGTCAGTGGTGGTGCCGCCGATGTCCAGCACAATGGCATCCTGATTTTTGGGGGCATAGGGAATCGCACCCATGATGCTGGCTGCAGGGCCGGACAGTACAGTCTGTCCCGGAAATGCCATGGAAGATTCAAGGGACATGGTCCCGCCGTCGGCTTTTAATATTTGAATCGGTATGGTCAAGCCCATTTCTTCAAGGGAGTTTTTAACAGCTTCAAAAAATGATTTATGCAGAGAAAAAACCGCTGTATTCAGATGCGTGGTGGCAATTCTTCTGGGGAAATTAAGATTGCCTGAAACGTGATGCCCTAAAAATATTTTTTTGAAATATTTATTCAGAATCCGTTTGATCAGGATTTCATGGCTTGGATTTCTCACGCAGAATTTACTGACAACGCCCACATATTCGATTCCGGCTTTTTTAAGCTTTTTGGCAATATCTTCGATTTCTATGATGTTTACAGGCGCTTTTTCTCTGCCTCTGTGATTGATGGAGCCGCTGACACAATAATAGTATTTGCTGTCAACAAAAGAGGATGGATCAATTCCCGGACCTGCAGAGACAATCATTCCAACCGGTTTCATGTTCTGCTCTACAATGGCGTTGGTGGTCAGGGTGGTGGAGATAACGATGCGCCGGACGGTTTTCGGGTCGATATTTTCAAGCAGAAGCGTAAAAGATGAAAGAATGGTATGAAAAAGATCTGAGGAGTCTGTGGGTACCTTGATTTTTTTTTCAATCTTATTACTGCTTAAAAGAACAGCATCCGTATGCGTTCCGCCAACATCTAATCCAATAATCATGGCGTTTCCCTGCTTCTAAATTATGTATTTTAGTACTTAAAAATAGATTGTTCACCCATAGCGGACCTTGTCAGAAAAACCAGGGCTTGTCAATTATATTTTAATTCAGGATCTGCCGGTCAGTGACAGACAAATGGTTTTAAGCTTGAATAATTCAGAAGTTTGATTTACTTAAATACCCATTGCATGTTTAAATCAAAAAAACAGATATATCAGGAGCAATTCATGAAAATAATTGAATGGGAAAAAAAAGAAACAGTGGCTGTAATGACCATGTGTAATACGGCAAATAGAATGCATCTGGAATTTGTAAATCAGATGCATCAGTGCCTTGAGCAGATTCTGGCAGATGAAGATGTGTTTTCACTGATTATTACCTCGAAGGATGATAAAAATTTTTCCCAGGGGATTGATCTTGAATGGATCATGAAAAAACACCAGGAAAAGGATTTTGACAGCATAAAATCGTTTCTTTTCGGTATGAATGATATTTTTAAAAAATTACTGCTGATGCCTATACCGGTGATTGCCGCTATCAATGGGCATGCATTCGGGGACGGGGCCATGCTTGCCTGCAGCTGTGATTTCAGGTTCATGAAACAGGATAAAGGCTTTTTTTGTTTTCCTGAGGTGGATATCAATATTCCCTTTTTGCCCGGGATGATTAAATTTGTCCGAAAGGCAATCCCGGAATACCAGTTTAACCAGATGATTCTTTCAGGAAAAAGATGTGGAGCAAAAGAACTTTATGATGCACATGTGCTGGTAAAAGCCTGTGTGGATAATACAGAACTTCAGGCAGACGCCCTGGCCTTTGCAAAGACATTTAAAAAACCCAGAGGTATTTTCGGGGAACTGAAAAAGCGGATGCATAAAAATATTGTCCAGGTGATGGATACAGAAGACATTAAAGAAATAGAAATATCCACGCTGCTTTCCTGAAAGAAAAGTGAAGGGCTGTCTGGACCATTGTTTATTTTTCAGAGGGTAAAACTTCCTGGCCCCGCGAGGTGAAAGAGATCCCCTGTTGTGATTGGGTGCCGATCATGATGGATTCAATAACAGGTGCATTAACAAATTCATCAGATTGCCATTTAATCATAAAATTGGCGCCTGATCCACCGGTTTTATCTTTTTCGGGTATGACATAGCGTAAAGACTCTAATGGTTTTAATGTGACTGGCTTATCGATATGTTTTTTTAATAGGGCACCCTGTGTTTCATAATAATCGATCAAGGTAAGCCTTATCGGGTGATTCGGATCAATGTTTCTGATGCTCAGAGTGACTGTCAACAGGAATGGCTTTTCTCTGTTCCCGATGTAAATATGCGAATAGGCAGGTACATAAACAAGCTGGCCTTTTGATAATCCGTTTTTTTTGTCAGCCGCATGTAAAAAAAGAGGTGAAAAAAAACAAAGACATAATAAAATGAGGGTCCATTTGGATAAACATTTTTTTGTCATTGTAAATCCTTAAATAAAGTTCAGGTGTTAAAATCTTCTGTGTGTGAGCGCCGTCATCGTATCTGACTATGCCATAAACATTGTCTGACAGCAAGGGTATTCTGGCAGGTTTTATCAGCAGAAGTCATGTCTGGTTATCTGAAAAACCAGACATGCGCATGTGTCTGGGTGAGTTTACAAATGAAACAAAAATTTTAACCTGAAATATCAGGGCCTGCTCCTGGATTTGATAGCCAGGGCAGACCCTGATTTTGTCAACCCGGTCAGTGTTATAATCCCAAAACATATGAGATCCCGGAAGTGCCGCAATTCCGTTTATTTTACTTCAAAGACCAGAACAGCGCGGGTAACATGGACATCATAGTCCTGGTCTGCCTGGTTTTCCTGGTTTTCAACATGGACCATCCAGGTGCCCGGCTGGGTGATTTTGACCTTTGCGATGCCTTCGGCGTTGCATTTTGTTATGTAGGCAAAGGTGTTGGGAGTCGTGCTGAAACCGTCATAGGTGGCACGGACCTCTGTTGACAAAGGATTGCCATTATAAAGAATTTGAAATTCCATTTCCATGTTTATCCGGGTAAGATCTGGATTCGTCATGGGGACAATTTCCAGTTTGTCATTGATTATTTTATCGTATCCGTAGTTTGCTTTTCCCACCTTGATAAGGGCTTTGCAGAACTTTTCATAATTTTTGCTGGGGCCGGCAGCATTTTTAAATTCCTTTTTGCTGCCCAGCTTGCTTCCCTGGGTGGTCTGGGTATAGATCATCCCCTTTCGATGGCCGGATATGATTGCATATCCCTCTTCTTTGCACAGAACTGTACCGTCAAGGGTCATCAGTTTGGGGTTGGGTTTCAGTGTTATGGGAGTAACCGTATCATTATTGATCATGGTGACATCCACATTTTCGAACAATTCCATATCTTGGCTTACCATGAACACATGAGTGGATATTACGCTGAACGGCACCGTTTTACCCTGTTCAGCACTCAGCGAAACGGGTTTTATGATAGTCTCATGGGCATAAACTGACGGCAGGCAAACAAGACAGCTCATTAATGCGAACAAATAGATTTTACAGGTCTTAATCATTGTGTACTCCTTCCTTTAGGTGATTTATAAAATATTGATAATATGATAACAAAAGCTGATTACAGCTATTTTCCTCTGGTTTAGAATTTCATGGGTTCCCTGAAAACGACTGAAGCCGGGCCAGGGCCTTTTGCGCGGTTGTTTTCTGCTCCTTGTAATCTGTTGCTGCTGTGAATGCTTTTATGGCCTGCTGTATCATCCCCTCATTCCAGGCAGCATATCCCATCATCAAAAAGGCAAAGCCTTTATGTTTTTTAAATTCTGTCAATTGTTCATAGGTATGAAAGGCGGAAATATAGTTTTTCTTCTGAAACAGAAGATCCGCCTTGATGCAGAGAAGATCGGGATCGATTTTCATTGCAAGCCCCTTGTCAATCCATTGGAGGGCGGTATTTTTTTCGCAGCCGTTCAGATACGCCCGTGCTATCTTGCTGATCTTTTCAATAGCCTGATTTTGGGTCTGGTCACTTGTCTGGTTTTGTATATGGGGGCTGGTATCCGCATGATTCCCGCTTTCTGTCAGGTGCCTGGTGCTGTCAAGCCATTTTTCATAATATTGTGCTGCCTTTAAAGGAATTCCGCAGGCCATATACAAATCTGCCGCAAGCGTTATTTCCTGTTGGGACAGGGGCGCAATAAAACTGTAGATGATAAGGGATGCAAGGCCATCCTCCAGCCTGTCCCTGCCAAGATGGATATGGGTTAACGCCTTCCACCATTTGGGTTCACAGGGATCTGAACTGGTTAGAAATCCTGCATAGTCCAGGGCTTTTTTATCCTTCCCCAGGGTCACATACTGGTAAAGAAGGATCTCCTGCCATTTTTTTTTCGATTCGTTCTGGAATTTTTCGGCCAGCTCTTCAATTAGGGGAAGTGCCTGTTCATGTTTTTCCAGGGAAAAATAAATATTGACCAGGGTTTGTTTCCATTCAAGAGAGATTTCTTCCGGATGATCTGCAATCAGCCTGCTAAATACAAGAAGAGCCTGTTCATGATCATTGGCAAGCGTATGGCAGACAGATGCATAATACAGAGAGTCCGGTTTTTTATCCTCACCTGTTTCATAGCCCCGGATAAATGCCTGGGCCGCTTTTTTCATCTGCCCCAGTTCATATCTGCACTTGGCAAGGTTAAGCCAGGCAGCGGAAAGGTCCGGTTTTTTCCCAACTGCCCTCCCATAGGCCAGGGCTGCTTTTTCCACAAGGGAAGAATCATTGTTTTTTTGATCCAGCATCAGAAAGCAGTTGCCCAGAAGAAAATCAATATAATAATGATCATACCCTTTTTGCACAGCTGTTTTTTTGTCGGTCGTCTGCTGTTTTCGGGCAAAGTCCTCCAGCAGAATAACCGCTTGATCAATTTTTTCCTGCTGTATCAACAGGTTGGCTTTATTCACACAGATGCCGGCAGTAAAGGGAATATCCTGGGCTGCCATGATCTGCCAGGGCAGCAATAACAACAGTAAAATGATGACCCAAAATTTTTGCATGGCTATTCCAATTGAAAATTAATAGTGGTCTGGGCCAGTGTGGAAACGGCAACGCCGTCCACTGTACCGGGTTTAAACTTCCACTGGGCCAGACAGTTGATAACACTTTTGTCAAATATCCCTGCAGGTTCTGCTTCAAGAATCTTAAGATTTTCAACATACCCGGATGTATTTACAGTGAACTGGATTTTTACCCATCCCTGGATACTGTTCCTGGATGCCCTCACAGGGTACAGGGGCGACAGCCTGACAAGGGGAGTCAATGGGGCATCCAGTTCGTCTGCAAGGTATTGTGTCTTAAATGCGGGAACATTGAGAGCAAAATGTTCCAGGCCGGGCATCAGCAGGCTGTCCGCTGCGCCGGGAAGTTTTGGATTCAGTTCAAAGGGCAGTCTGGGCTTCAGGGTCTGGGGGTCAGGGGTGTGGAGCTTTGTCCGGGTTTTTGCCTGGGCTGGTTTTTGTTCCTGGTCCACAGGCCTGGGTCTCTCTTTTTTTTGGGGCGGGATTTCAGGCTTCTTCATCCTCACCACCTGTACGGCTTGAATCGTCTCCGGATTGTCTTGTTTTTCAGGAATTTTTTGAATCATTCCTGGCATGATGCCGAATAAAAAAGCATTCAGAACAGCGGAAAAGACAATGGCCCACGTCCATCCCAGGATGTTGAAGAATCTTCTTTTCCCGGAGGTTGAACTGCTAAAATTATGAATGACCGCTGTCATTGATTCCTGGGACATCTTCTGTTTTTCCTCCACCATGGTTTTCACTGGACGCGGTTTGCTGCAATGGAGACCTGTTGAGCCCCTGCCAGCTTGCAGGCATCCATGACGGAAATAACCAGACCAGTGAGGCTTTCCTTGTCCGCGACAATAACCACATTGCCTTCGGGATTTTCAGCAAGGGCACGTTCCACATTGGCCCTGACCGCCCGGATGTCTATTTCTCTGTGGTCTAAATGAATGGTGCCGTTTTTTGTTACTCCCAGAAGAATGGTGGTTTTTGTCTTGCTTACAGCAGTGGAAGCGGCAGGCCTTGAGATATCCACCCCTGTTTCCTTGACAAAGCTTGTGGTTACCAGAAAAAAGATCAGCAGAATAAATACCATGTCGATCAACGGGGCAATATTCAATTCAAGGTTCTGTTTGTTTGCGCGTCTTGCCGCAGATATATTAAGCATGAGAATTCTCTTTTTATAAATAACGTTTCAGGTAAATGCCTGTGGCTGAAATCCGGTTTTTAAGATTCTGGGCCCGGCGCCTGAGCCAGCCACTCATATAAAGTCCCGGGATGGAAACCATAAGACCTGTCTGGGTGGTGATCAGGGCCACTGAAATCCCGCCTGCCATGGCCCGGGCATTGCCTGTCCCAAAAACAGTAATTACATCAAAGGTAACCATCATGCCAACCACTGTACCCAAAAGTCCCAGAAGGGGAGCCACGGCAGAAAGCACAGTAATGATGCTCAGGTATTTATCCAGAGATGCGGTAAATTTTAGAACTGTTTCATCCAGAATGTAATTGTCAAGTGTCCTGTCAAAACTTCTATAAAGGAGAAATTCCCTTATCAGACGGGAATTTGCGCCCTGATATTTTTCATCAGGCCAGGTATTGTTTTTTATGAATTCGCCGGCTTGTTTCCTGGAAATATTTTTTATATAAAGCGTATGCATGAACATGATCCTGTTGATTATCAGCACCCACATGCAGAAGGAGACCAGCAGAAGCGGGATCATTATCACCCCGCCTGAGCGGATATAATCAGTCATCATGTGTAAAAATTTAATCATAAAACAATCACCTGGACCCATTTCGGGTCTTGAAAACCATGTTGACAAAGGCTACAGACTTTTCTTCCATCAGTCCGATCTGGGTCTCCACTCTGCGATTCAACAGGGTATGGGAGAGCATGATGGGAATCGCCACGCTCAATCCCAACATAGTGGTGACCAGAGCTTCGGAAATACCACCGGACATCATTCTGGGATCACCCGCACCATGATAGGTGATGACATGAAATGTATTGATCATGCCGGTAACCGTGCCAAGAAGGCCCATGAGCGGTGCAATGGCAGCCAGCATTCCCAGAGTGGAGACGAAACGTTCTATTCCGGGTATTTCCCCAAGAATAGCTTCTTGAAGGGCATTTTCCATATCCTGGCGGCTATGCTCCCTGAATGGAAGCGCTGTCAAAAGAACTTTGGGTATCAGGCATTTTTTTTGGGAGCGCAGCAATCTGTCACATTCTTCCCAGTTCTCCTGGGCCACAAATCCCCTGAGCTTTGCCATAAAGGGTTCCACCTGTATCTTTTTTGTGAAAAAAAAGAAAAGCCGTTCCAGGAGAATAATCAGAGCCAGTCCAAAAATGGCCAGGATCGGCCATATGATCGGGCCACCCTTGGGAACCTGTTCAAGAAGATTGAGTTTATGGGTGAATTGGCGCAATGCCCCGCCTTTTGAAATATCCAAAGGCACAGCAATGCTTTTTCCTTGAATATAATCATCAATCCTGGCGGTCATGCGGGATGAAGGCAGCCTGGACAACGCAAAGAATCTTCTGCTCTGATCCGAGTAGATCAGGAAACCGATCTCTTTTTTCGATCCAGTTTCCAGTACATAGATTCCGGTAAAATTCCCCAGTGTAAGAACTGTTGCTTCCTGTTCTCTGCCCTGCCGGTCGATGATATCTGTTTTTGAAAATTTTACCTGGCCCGAGGCCTTTATCTCTTCAAAAAGGCTGTCAGTCATTTTCTCAATATCGTCCATGGACCAGAATCTTTCCTCATGGAGGATATCCTCAAGGAAAGTTTCACGGTTTTTTATCAGGGCACTTTGAAGACTCTGGGCAAGCAGGTCTTGAAGATCTTTGGCATTCCCCCGGATAAAACCTGAAATTTCCCTGTTTGCTGCGTGGGATTCAGATAAATCATCCTTGAGCTTTGCTTGTATTTCCTTAAGACCGAGGATGTTTTCTTCTATTTGTTTAACCTTTATTTTAAGGTCTTTGTTCCTGTTCTTTAAATCTGCAATTGCAGCTGTCAATGTTTTTTCGTCATTGATAATTTTAAGTTTTTTTTCTTCTGCCTCGGCCCTGGCCTCCAGCAATTGTGCCCTGGCCTTTTGTTCCATTTCCTGCTGTTTGTTTTTCAAAAAAAGATGGTTCTCCCGGATATCCTGGCCCATAGCTGAAAAAGGCATCAGACAGAAAAAAATAAGAACCATCAGTATTGATATATTCTTCACAAAGGACTCCTTATTGTTTTGCCAGACGGCCTACAGGCAAGGTCAGTATTTCCACGGGCTGCCTTTTGGCAGCCATTTCTACGCCCCTTGAAATGTCCGGGATGCAGGTTTCATCCAGTGCCTGCCACTGATTATCTTTTACATTGAATACCGCGGCAGAGCGTCCATCAAGGGAGAGAAAAAATTCCGAGATCCTTCCCAGTCTGAAGATATTTCCCAGCACTTCATGACTGTTAATATGGATTTTGTCCTGGTAAACCTCAATGGTATTGCCGTATTCAGCCTCTACAAAAAGCGCTTCCATGACTTTTCTGTACTTTTCTCCAATGCTGACATCAACATCTTCCATCACACGGGAGAGTCTTTCCAGTCTGCTGTTTCGCTCGTTTATTAAAAACGGGGAATCGTTTTTTACAAGGAATTCAAGTCGTTTAAAGACATCCTTCAGAAAAGGCAGTATCTCTTTTTGAATCCGGATATTGGCAAGTTTTTCCTGTTCAAGGGACCTGTTCAGGTCCTGGTGTTTTGTCTGCTCTCCGGACAACACATCAACGGTATCGTTCAGGGTCTCATTTTCAGACAAAAGCTGATCATAGCGTGCTGTCAGCTCAGCTTTTTTTGCTTCCCAGTTTTCCTGATTTTCCTGGGTTTCCTGTTGCGTGTCAATGGACTGCTTTACCGGTTTTTCAATCCCGTCAGCCGTGCTGGCAGTGCCCGTGAAGGCCATTGCCAGGATCAGTATCATCCCGGGAATGGTCATCCGCACCATTTTTTTAATTGTTAAATAATATGATCGTGCCATTTTTTCAGATTCCATGAATTTCATTGAGTCATTCCTTGTGTGTTCTTTTTAATCCCCCGACGCTTCTGATTCGATCAGAAGCGCCATTGTCAGTTGGAATTGCCGAATGCAAAAAACAGCAAATGCAGTTTTAAAAACAAGCTTTAGTAAGTCATGGAAAAACTCAAAAAACATCCCAGGGGATTGGCGGTCCTGTAAGAGGTGGCAGTTTCATAGGCCGGATACCGCTCATCAAAGACATTGGTCACATCCAGGGTGATGGTATAATTTTTATACTGGTAACCAAGCTTGACGTCTGTAACAAGATAATCAATGGATTTCTGTCTGACGCCGGTATACCCGACAGCATACTTGTCTTTTTCACCCTCACCTACAAAACGGGTATCAAAGCCTGCAAAAAATCCCTGGGGAGGTCTCCATTCGGCGCCGACACTGTAGATCCAGTTGGGAACAAGTTCTATATCGGTTCCTGAGTAGTCGGTTCCGTTGCTGATATAATTTTTATATTTCCCTTCAGTATAGGAAAGGGTGCCGTATAATCCCAGATAATCCAGAACCGTATAATCCACAGACAATTCGATTCCTTTCCGCCGGGTTTCCCCTGTATTGACCTTGGTGCCTGCTGCGGCATCAGTCAGTATCTCATCCTCAGCATCAAGAACAAAGGCGGTCAATGTTGCCTGGAGTGTCGGCAGGGCAGTGAACTTGAGCCCTAATTCGTATTGCGTATAGGTTTCTTCTTTTAGGTTGGGGTATGCGAATTTATCAAATCCATTGGGCAGCTTAAAGCCTTCTCCATAGGTGGTAAAAAGGGTATACCCGGCCAGGGGTGTGAACTCGATACCGGCCTTGGGACTGAAGACACTGAAGTCTTCCATGTCGCGGGAGCTGCCGGCCAGCTTATCATCCAGTTCCCCGGTCATATAATCCCATCTGCCGCCCAGAGTAACCTTCCAGGCATCTGTCAGGTCCAGTTGATTCTGGAAAAACAGTGACCAGGTGATTAATGTGCTGTCTCCATTCACGGTCAGAATCTCCCGGGCGTTGCGCGTACGGCTTGGATTCTGGGCCTTGATGGTATGGGTTAATTCCACCTGGCCGTCAAGACCCAGAGTAAGGTTGTTCTCCATGCCACCGATCTTTGAACCCCAAATATAGCTTGTGCTTCCACCAAAGACATCCCGGTCATGATATTCTTCATCCACCCGGGTGATCTGGTCCCGGTACCGGGTAAGATTGGATCTGTAGGCATAGGCCATGAAGTTTATAAAATCGTCGTCTGTAACATCATAGGTCCAGTTGGTATTAAAACCATACCGGTCTCTTGATCCTCCCCCGGATGGATTGGCACTCCAATAGTCGCCTGCATCCCATTGCGCCTGGGTGAGATATTCAGGATGATCCCAATCCACGGCATAAAAATTCAGCGCAAGAGAACCTGTGAGATCTTCAGAGAAATCATAGGTAAATTTGCCAGTTACGTTCCCCTGTAAAAGATCAGAATTATCGGTTCTGCCTGCCTGGCTGATAATGTTCGCCCCCAGAACCGTGCTCAGCTTATCGTTTTCACGACCCATTGACAGGTTGAAACGCTGGCGGTCCCAACTTCCGAACCCGAATTTCATATGGTTGAAATCCCCCCTGCGTTTGGTAACGATATTGACCACGCCGGCTCTGGCAAACTGTCCGTAAAGAGCAGATGAAGGGCCTTTAATGACTTCAACATAGGCAATATCTTCGGGAATCACTGCATTAAAATCACCATATCCGTCTCCATGGGAAGTTGATTCATTCAAAGGTACCCCATCGAGGAAGATGGCCACGCCCGTGTTATGACCCAGCTTGAGCCCCCGCATGGTAAATGCACTTGCAACTGCTCCCTGGCTGTAATCCGTGATGGCCACACCAGGTATTTTTTCCATCATGTATAATGGTTTATCTAAAAATTGGTTTTGTAACTGGTCTTCTGATATTATGGTTGCAGAAGGTGGCGGCTGCGAAATCTTGTTTGAGGCGCCCTTTACGGTAATTCCTTCTATTTTCAGAACTTTGCTTGATTCTGCTGCCCAGGCATGTCCTTGAAATAATACAACGGTCAATAAAATGAGTGTGATAAAATGAAAGTGAATCTTGTAGCGATCTGACATATCTTTTTTCCCTTTTCGTTAATGAGTTCAAGTTATTGTTTAAGCAACGTATGTGGAGAAAACAGAACCCTTGACCAGAAAAGGATGATAGGATATGATGATCAGTCAGAAATCCCTCCTTCCAGGGAGTGGGTTCACAGGGACTGGCAGCCTGCTTCTTTTGCCGGTTGCGGCTGCCAGTCCCCCCTTTTTCTATTTAAATTGAGCTATTTTATGCCCTCCTGTTTTTTTGTATAATCATCAAAAAAAAAGCCACGATGACTTCTCATCCGATTCTGGATGAAGGCCTTCGTGGCTGAAATTTCTATATTTTTAAATTTTGTATCAGGGGCAGTTTCTACTGCCAAGTGCATGGGTATGTATTATACTTGATGATCATATGTCAACAGTTTTTTTTCAGTTTATCCTGCTGAAACATTCCATCTTTAAAGGCGGTTTTTATCTTGTTGCTTTTCCACAGCCTTTGAATTTTTTTTTTGGACAGTAGTGATCTAAAATCCGTTTTTGGACAATAGTGAAACGATATATTAAATTGAAGAATGGATGTATTCAATAAACCTGCTGCAGATGGGAGAGAGGGCTCTTTTTTTAGAAAAGGTCAGATAAAAATACCGGTCCAGGTTCAGGCCGGTTACAGAGACTGCAGCAAGCCGTTTGTTTTTGATTTCTTCTTTGACAGCCATGGTGGAAAGAATGGATATTCCGATGTGGTTTAAAATCCCCTGAATCACAGACATGGTGTTTCCCATGGTAATATGGGTAAAAAGTTGTTTTGGGTCAAATCCTGAAGCTTCCATGCTTTTAAGGATGCAAGCCCATGTCCCTGACCCTTTTTCCCGGGCAATAAATTTTTCATCAAACAGGTTTGAACAGTCGATGGATGTTTTTTTTGCCCATTTATGATCGGCCGGTACGATCAGTTTCATTTCATCCTTGATGAGTTTTTTTTGTATAATTTGCGGGTCATTTGTTTGAGCACCGACAATTCCGATTTCCAGTATGCCGTATTTGATATCATTTATGATCTGCATGGTATCTCCAACGCTTAATTTAATGGAAATATCCGGAAATTTTTTGATAAAGGGCCCGATAAGTTCCGGAATGATAAATGCAGACGGAATGGTGCTTCCGCCAATAGAAAGCTCCCCTTTTATTTTTCCGGTAAAATCAAGCAGAGCCGATTCTGCCTGGTCCCTTAAACTCAACAGTTTTTTTGCATACTGATAAAGAATTTTTCCGGCTTTTGTGGGTTCTGTGATTTTGCCCATCCGGTCTAAGAGGCGGCACTGGAAATGATCTTCAAGTTCTTTGATATGACTGCTTACGGTGGGTTGTGAAAGATGAATGGCTTCAGATGCTTTTGAAAAACTTTTATGTTCAATGACCGAGACAAATATGTGAAGCTGCCAGAGATCCATTTTCATTTTTTCCCGCGCTGGATCTGGGGAAATTTTTCTGTCATTTTAAGGTAAACCGGTTCAGGGACCATGTCTGAAATGTCTCCGCCAAACTGGGCAGCCTCCTTGATGATGGAGGAGCTGGTAAAAATCCACCGGAATCCTGTCATCAGGAAAACGGATTGTACTTTTTTATTTAATTTCCGGTTCATCAAGGCCATCTGGAATTCACTTTCAAAATCAGAGATCGCCCGTATTCCTCTGATGATGGCAGCTGCATTTTTCATCTTTGCATAATCCACAAGCAGTCCTCCAAAGGATTCCACTTCTATGGCCGGATTTTTGTGAAAGCTTTGTTTTATCATACCAACTCTTTCGTCCATGGTAAATAATGCTTTTTTGGATGGATTATGCAATACGGCGATGATTACCTTGTCAAAAAGTGTCAATGCTCTCTCGATGATGTCTTTATGACCGTTTGTCAACGGATCGAATGATCCGGGATAAATGCCTGTCTTTTCTGTATGCGTCATCGAAGATTCTGTCCTCTTAAAGTTTACGGATAAATGAAATCAATGTTTTTGAGTATTTTTTTTGTCGGTAAATGTCAAGGATTGGCGGTAAAAAATCAAGGTTTTCTTTATGGGACTGTTCGAAGATAAGGATACAGTCACTGTCAATTATGTTAAGAAACGATGAATTTGAAAAAATGGATTCGATATATCCTTTTTCATAGGGGGGATCCATGAAGATCAGATTAAATTTCCAGCTGCCAAGGGTATGAATGAAATTATGATCCAGAACATCACAGCAGATTATCCGTGTTTTTTCTTCAAGGCCGCAGTGTCGAACATTCTGAGAAACAGTTTTGCAGTCCTGATCTGCAAAGGTGCAGTGCTGCGCTCCCCGGCTCAATGCCTCTATTCCTAATGCACCGGTTCCGGCAAAAAGATCCAGGACCTGTCTGTTTTTTATTTTCGGGCCCAGAATATTAAAAACAGCTTCCCGGATACGATCAGACGTCGGGCGGATTTTTGTCCCGTAAATTTGAACCAGTTTCCGTCCTCTGTATTTTCCACCGATGACTCTCATGGGGTTCAGGACAGGATTTTCTTGATATGCTTTACAGATGTTCCCAAAATTTTTGCAGCAGCACTCAGATCTCCATTGGTATGGGATATGGTTTGCTCTATGAGCTGTTTTTCAAATTGTTTTTTAGCTTCCTCCAGATTTCTGTGCTCAAGAACAATGGTTTCCTGATGACTGCCTGAAGGGGTACAGACGGGATTATACGGATGGGGAATGTCCTGTACCCCAATATGATCTGATTCAACCATGATGGAAAGCCGTTCCACCAGATTTCTCAGTTCTCTGACATTGCCCGGCCAGTCCCATGCGGTTAACAGATCCATCGCTTTTTGTGAAATTTGTTTTTTCCCTCCGGAAGTTTGCTGGCTCAGTTTTTCAAGAAAATTATTGACCAGCAGGGGGATGTCTTCTTTTCTTTCTCTAAGCGCCGGAACATGAATAGGGATAACATTTAATCTGAAATACAGATCCTGTCTGAATTTCCCCTGTTTGATCTCCTGTTCAAGATCCTTGTTGGAAGATGCAATGATCCGGACATCCATATGAAGAGTCCTTCCACCGCCAATCCGCTGGAAGGTTTTGGATTCCAGGGCTCTTAGAATTTTTGCCTGGGTATTGATATTCATGTCCCCGATTTCATCTAAAAAAAGCGTCCCGCCCGATGCCAGTTCAAATTTGCCTTTATTTTTGGACGTAGCGTCTTCAAATGCGCCTTTTTCATGTCCGAAGAGCTCACTGTCAATAGTTTCTTCAGGAATAGCGGCACAATTGATGATGATAAAGGGTTCTTCGGGCCTCAAACTGAACTGATGAATGGTTCTGGCAACCATTTCCTTGCCTGTGCCGTTTTCTCCGGTAATCAGGATAGATGCCGGGGAGGGAGCAGCGTTGGTGATCTGGGAATAAAGCTGCTGAACCGCCTTGCTGGTGCCTGTAATGGAATTTTTTTCAATATTTTTTTTGCGCAGATAAATATTTTCTTCTTCAAGTTTTCTAAAATTCAAGGCATTATTGATGGTGACCATTACTTTATCAATGGACAACGGTTTTTCAAGGAAATCGTATGCACCGGATTTGGTGGCATCCACTGCCGATTCAATGGTTCCATGGCCTGTGATCATGATTACCGGAAGATTCGGGGCAAGTCTTTTGATCTCCTTGAGCGTTTCAATCCCGTCAATTCCCGGCATCCAGATGTCGAGCAGAACGATATCCGGAGACTCGGTTTCAATCTTTTTTAGTGCCTCATATCCGTTAAAGGCATGGATGACTTCAAATCCGTCATCAGACAGAATCCCTTCAAGGGATTCAATGATGGTGGTTTCATCATCAACAATTAAAACTGCTGGATACATGGGGTGATTTCTCCTGTTCTTTTCTATGGTCAGGCAGGCAGTTCAATAATGAATTTTGCGCCTTTGGGTTTATTATCCTGGACTCTTATTACACCATTATGGTCAGAAATGATAGAGCTGACAATGGCAAGCCCCAGTCCCATGCCTGATTTTTTGGTAGAAAAATACGGTTCAAACAGCCGGGTTTTTTCCTTGTCAGAAATGCCGTGACCGTTGTCTGCAATTTCAATTCGTACAATTTTTAAAATATCATCATAGGAAACATCAATAAGAATCATGCCGTCCTGTCCGACAGCAGCCACAGCATTATCAATCAGATTGATGAAGGCCTGCTTCATATGCTGCTGCCCCAGTTTTAACACCGGGATATTATCGGAAAACCTGGAACGGATATCGATATGTTCAAAGCCTTCTCTATATAGCGCAATGGTTTCCAGTATGATATTTTCAATTCTGCATTTTGCAATATTTGCATCGGGGAATTTTGCAAAAGCGGCAAATTCATTAACCAGATTTTTAATCAGATCCACATGCTCCACAATGGTATCAGTGCAGCTGTTAAAAATATCTTCATTGATCTGTTTTCCATATTTTCTTTTCAGGCGCTGGGCAGATAATTTGATGGGGGTCAGGGGATTTTTAACTTCATGGGCAATCCTTCTGGCCACTTCTCTCCAGGCCGCCACCCGCTGTGCCTTTTCAAGCTCGGTGACATCGTCAAACACCAGCACGGATCCGATATTCTGTCCCTGGTCATTCTTCAGGGTGTTGAAAGTAAGGCTGAAATGCTTGGGCACGCCTGATATGGTAATGGAAAGCGGCATTTCAAATGACTGATGACCCTGGCTGAGCTGTTCGTTGAATTGTCGGGCAATCTGAAGATGGTCATTTTTCAGGATATCTTTGAAATTCTGGTTCAGGATCGTGCGGCCGCTGATGGCAAGCATGGATTCTGCAGCCTTGTTGATTGTGGTGATAATGCCTTGATTGTCAACGGAAATGACCCCGGCAGAAATATTTTTTAATACGATTTCGATGTATTGACGGCTTTTTTCAAGCTCATCATTCTGCTGCTGCAGCAGTTTGCCTGAAAGAGCAATCTGCTCCCGGCCGGATGCAAGTTCCCGGGTCATTGAATTAAAGGACTTGATCAGTGTTCCGATTTCATCATCGGTTTCAAAATCAATCTGGTAATTCAAGTCTCCGCGGGCCACCCGCTGGGTTCCCTCAGCAAATTTCATAATGGGAATGGTAATGGATTTTGCCAGCTGGAATCCAAACCAGATGGCACAGAAAACCACCAGGAGTGCAACAATTGACAATGCAATATAATAGTAAATCTCGGCAGGCCGTTTGGCCATTTTCAACTGATGATATTCTTCTATGCCTTTTATGATGGTCTGCAGATCTTTTGACAGTTCCAGGGACACCAGTGTGGTGATAACAATAAATCCACGGGCTTTCTGGGGGTCTGTGCCAAAGGGAATGGCGGCAATGGTCCGCAGTAATTCTCCATGTTCAATATATTGGGAAATGGTATTGCTCTGGCGTTCTTCAGGGATGTCTGTCAGATCATTGCTGGTGAGCAGACTGAAATTAAGATTTTCCAGTTCATTCGGCAAAGAAAGACTTACCCGCTGGGCATCCGGGGTATAGACCTCAACGGCATAGCGGTTGAACGCTCTTTGTATGACCTGGGAATACCGGGCCAGTTTTTTTTCATTTCCTTTTTCCAGAAGGTTTCTGGAATCAATCTGGAATGCAGCTCTTTTGGCAAAGAATTCATTTTTCTCTTCAATATATTCATAGAGTTTCTGACCAATGGTCAGCGAACTGTCAAGGGTCTGTTCAACCGGGGTATTAAACCAGAAGGCAATGGAGCTTGAAATAAAATGGATGGAAAAAAAGAACAGGACGGTTGTGGGCAGCAGCGCCAGTACAATGAAAGCTGCAACCAGTCGGGTTTTCAGCTTGGAGCCCAGGATATTGTTCTTTTTTTCATAATATAATTTTGCAAGATTTCTGAAAACCAGCAGCAACAGGGCCAGCAGCAACAGTAAATTGGTATTGATCAAAATGAACATTAAAACAGTGCTGGACAGTGGCAGGTCAGTTCCGAAATCTGTGATACGGGTCTCAATAAAGGTGAGGATTCCGACGGTCATCAGAATAATGACAATCAGGATAAATTCTTTTTTTTTTCTTGCCTGTTCGTTCCGGGCGTGTTCCGCCTCGTCTGTGAATTGAAATTCAGGCATGGTGATACGGTATCGTATTAATAGGTAAAATTGATTAAATACCAGTTGGTCTCAAAATCCCAGAACGAAACAAAAAAGAAAACGTAATGAAGCGACAGCGGCAGGGTGACTTTGTCCAGTTCAGCTTTTATTCTGAGTTGATATTTATCCCCTTTGACAAGCTGGTTCAATGCAATAATGGTCAGGTTATCAATTTCAGTCATTAATGCCTTGGCTTCTTCAAAAGACTGGGTGATCACAGGGATTTCATTTTTCCATGGCCGGGAAACTGAAAACTCCTTTTTTAACGGATTGTATTTCAAGGTGGATTTGATCTGAATATTGGCAATTTTTTTATCAAAAAAAGAACCGTCTGTCTTGTAAAGAACCACCTGGAAAGAAAAGGTGGCGGGAACGCCGCCAAGGACAGCCTGATTCATTTTTGGCGTAAATGCATGTTCAATATCAAAATAGATGAGAAGATCATCTCTTGTATTGGCCAGCTTGATATCTTCTATTGCGGCCGTTTGTTCAGCGCCCAGGACAGCAGTTGGTGCGCTGAAGAAGCAAAACAGTGTCAGGAGAATGGAAAAAAGAACGGTTGGTCTATGAAAGGCAGTTCGAGAGTTTAGCATATTAAAAGTATTCCATTTTTGCAGGGCCTGTTTCCCAGGCATCTTTATTTTTTAAAAAAGTTTCTATAAACAGACGATTAAGGGTATGACCTGATTTATGGGTAACGATATGTCCCTGAATCGGCATTCCAAGTAAAGAAAAATCACCAAGGCTGTCCAGTAGTTTGTGTCTGACAAATTCATCCGGATATCTTAACCCTTCTGTATTCAATATTTTATCTTTGTCGATAACGATGGCATTGTCAAGACTTCCACCTTTGCCAAGAGAAAATTTTTTTAAAAGTTCCAGGTCCTGAATAAAGCCAAATGTCCTTGCACTGCTGAATTCCTTTGCAAAATTGTTTTTTGCACGGTCAAAACTGATTTTTTGTTTTCCGATTAAAGGGTGATCAAAATGAATATCACAGGTGATTTTAAAACAGGGCTCGGGGTGGACGGTCACGGATTTATCATTATCGGTAACTGTAATGGTTTTTTTAACAATAAAAACATGTTTGGGGGATGTCTGTTCAACAATGCCGGCGGCTTCAATCAACTGGGTGAACAGTCTTGCGCTTCCATCCATGATGGGGATTTCATAATCATCAATTTCCACCAGTGCATTATCAATGGCAAGTCCTGCAAAACTGGCCATCAGATGTTCAATGGTGGATACGATGGCCCCGTTGATTCCAAGGACCGTGGCAAGAGATGTGTCAACCACCCGTTTAAAAAGGGCCTGGATATCCTGGGTCCCGGGCAGATCAATCCGTCTGAAAACGATTCCGTGGTTTTCAGGGGCAGGATGGATGGTCAGATTTGTTTTTTTCCCTGAATGCACACCCGTTCCTGAAATGGCAACGCTTTGTCCGATGGTTTTTTGTAAATAAAATTGAGTCATACCCTTCCGGTTTCTATAATTATCATAAATTGAAAAATTTGTTTGCTATATATAGCTGATTTTAATACACAAAGCAAAGCAAATGAGAGGCCTTTTCCATGAGGTGTATTTTTTTACAACATAATGACACTGAAATCTAATTCATCAGGAGTTAATTTGCTTGCAAAAATAAAATCCGGTTCACTCTCGGGGATTGACGGGTTTCCGGTTCAGGTGGAGGTGGATATTTCTTTTGGTCTGCCCGTATTTAACATTGTCGGCCTGCCGGAGATTTCCGTCAGGGAAAGCAAGGACCGGGTGAAAACCGCCATTAAAAATTCAGGCTATACCTTTCCCATGGAACGGGTGGTGGTGAACCTGGCCCCGGCAGATATCAAAAAAGAAGGGACCGGATTTGATCTGCCGGTTGCCATCGCCATTCTGGTTGCTTCGGAGGTATTGCCCAAAGATGTGGCAGAGGCATATTTTATTGCCGGGGAACTGTCCCTTGACGGTGAGGTCAAACCCATCAGAGGGGTTCTGCCCCTTGCGCTGACCGCAAAGCAGACCGGCTGCAAAGGTATTGTCATTCCAGCTGAAAATGCAGACGAAGCTGCTATGGTAAAGGGGATTGATGTTTTGCCAGTGAAAAATCTGTCCCAGGTCGTGGATTTTTTTGCAGGGTTTGAAAGAATTGAACATCATCGGATTGATTTTTCTGAAAAAAAAGAAAACCGACTGATGGAAGGAATAGATTTTAGTGAGGTAAAAGGTCAGCTCCATGCCAAAAGAGCCCTGGAAATTGCAGCAGCAGGTTCTCATAATGTTCTGATGACAGGCCCGCCGGGATCGGGTAAAAGCATGCTGGCAAAACGGATGAGCACTATTTTACCGGCGCTGACATTTGAAGAGGCGGTTGAGGTGACCCGCATCCATTCAGTTGCAGGGACCATCCAAAATGAAAGCGCCGGGCTGTTTTCACGACCCTTCAGGTCTCCCCATCACACCATTTCCGATGCAGGTCTTGTGGGTGGCGGATCAAAACCCATGCCCGGGGAGATCAGCCTGGCCCATAACGGCGTATTGTTTCTGGATGAACTGCCGGAATTTAAAAAAAATGTGCTGGAGGTATTAAGGCAGCCTCTGGAAGATGGAAAGGTGACCATCTCCCGTGCCGGGATGAATGCAACCTATCCTTCGCAGTTCATGCTGGTGGCTGCAATGAATCCATGTCCCTGCGGATTTTTGTCTGATCCCATGGGCAAATGCACCTGCACGGCGCCCCAGGTTCAAAAATACCGGTCAAAAATATCCGGCCCGCTTTTAGACCGGATTGATATTCATATCGAAGTCCCCCGGCTGGAATATAGGGATCTGTCATCCGGGAATCCGGGTGAAACCTCAGCACAGATCCAAAAACGGGTGGAAAAGGCCCGGAAAAAGCAGGAGGACCGGTTGACGTTCGCAGGGATTTATAATAATTCAAGGATGCGGTCCCGCCATCTGAAAACATTCTGCAAACTGGATACAGAAGGTGAAAAAATGCTTGGCAAGGCAGTGGATGTTCTGGGATTGTCAGCACGGGCCTGCCATTGCGTTCTCCGGGTGGCAAGAACCATAGCTGATCTTGAAAACTGTCCGGATATTTTACACGGGCATCTGGCGGAAGCCATACAGTATAGAAGTTTTGACAGATATCTTTGAAACAGGGTTCTTGTCATTTGAGATTTTTTTCTTGTCGTCATTATCATCAACCTGATACCAATGAATAATTACCCTGTGAAAGCCATTGAAGCCTCATCGGAGCTGGTTGTCGGATGTGGGGATACAGCAGGGAAGCGATTATTGGTTCCAGTTAAAAAGCAGATTGAGGGAGTATCCGCGAACTGGAGCACACCATGTCTCAGATATGTGGCCCGCATTCTGTGTGGGCAGTCTCTCCAGGATGATACCCATCGGTCCGCAACAGACCATCCGTCTTTGCAAGCTCGCGTCCGGCTTTGGTTGTGACATCATACCCGGCAAACAGATTGTTGAAAAGTGTATAAATATCGAGCCTGCAAAGCGTGCCGGAAAAGGTAGTGTAAAAATCCGCCAGCGGCTCTTCCTTAACCATTTAAGAATTTCACGGCTAATGGACAGTTGTCTGGCAAAAAACATGCCATGCTTTCAGGAATATTTTGGAGAGCTTTTTATGCGTTTCTAAACAAAAGCTAAAAACAGGGTCCTTGCTGACCCTGTTTTTAGCTATAATATCATTTTAGTCTTTTGTTTGTTTTCTTCTTAACCCGACCAATCCAATAAGACCTGAAGCAAATAGCCAGACTGCTGCCGGAACGGGAACCTGAGAATATTCAACAGTCAGATAAGGTCTGAAATTTGTAGAATTGTGAGCATCCCATTCTTTACTGTAAAAAGTCGTCCCCACAGAATATGCGCCATCATTTGTAACACTTCCCAGCATAAGCGTCAGTTGGTTATCTGACAAATCATCCGCCCAGCTCCAGTTGTTCAGAACCATTGAGAATTCCTCCCATGCAGGATCCGAATTTGTATGGACCACTGTGTGTCCACCCATGTTCTGCGCGCTGGAAAATGACCCCTGATAACTGTTCCACGTTACCGCCCCCTCTGCCCAGTTGTCATCTGCCATGCGATTCAAAGAAACATATGCACTTGAGGTGGGTATAGAATAAATATGGAGCGTTGCGCCTGTGATAATTGCTGCATCTGGTATGGCAGAAAGGTCAAACATTAACAGACTTCTTGAATGATATACCCCCCCATCACTGTAACGCACACCGAGAAGTTCAGAATCATGATAATCTGAATTCCAATTTTTAGTCGGTTCATTTTTGTCAATTCGTACATCATCTGTTGGTGATGTGATGATAATTAAAGCTGCCCAAGTATTGAAAGAAAATACAAACAAAACCAATAATAAAGTTAAAATTAAATATAGTTTTTTCACCAGTCCTCCCCCCATTTTGTTAATCTGTATTGTAAATGCTGCTAAATTTTGAACTTATTTTTGTTTTAGGTTTACAAGATGCAATATTTATGCCTTTTGAAAAAAGTTTTCAAAAGGCATAAAACCAATATTTACAGCATTTTTGGTTATTTTTTTACTCAGAAAAAGATGTGATAATTTAAGAACTATTTTTCTCACTATCACATCTTAATTTTCTTAACCTGTATCCAGTGGGATGAAATATTTCAGTTTCTTTTGAGGGTGTTGCGTTTTTAGATCAAATGTGAAATTATTTTTTGTCCGAATTCACCTTATAACCCAGAAACATGAGATTATGACACAGGTTTTATTAATTCAATTGCCGATTCCCAAATTGAATCTGGGAAAGAAAATCGGAAACATTCCCTTGGGCGGGGCATGTCTGAAACAGGCAGCAGCAGCTCTGCCCCATGTAAATGTGGAGGTTTTGCCCGAAATCCTGGCCTCATATATGGGGGATGCTGCTCTGATGGATCTGATTCTTGAAAAAAAGCCTGATCTTCTGGGATTTACGGTTTACAACTGGAATGTGGAACGGTCACTTTATCTTTGCCAGCAGCTTAAACAGCGTCTGGGGTGCAGGATTGTGCTGGGCGGACCTGAAGTCACGCCGGACAATTTGCTGATCCGTTCCCATGCTGTGGATGAGTATGTCTGCGGCGAAGGGGAACAGGCCCTCGTTGATTTGCTGAACGGGGTTATCGCTCCCAAAAATGCATGCCGCAGTGCCTGTTCAGAAAAAATATTCAGAACAACACCCAGCCCTTATCTGGATAATTTTCTGGAACCCTTTGCTGAAAACCTGATGCTGCTTGAAACCCAGAGGGGATGTCCCTATCGTTGCGGATACTGTTTTTACAATAAAGCCAGAGGGTCTGTGTCGTTTAAGGACCCCCGTCTGCTGCTTGATGGGGTTCAGTGGGCTGTGGATCGAAAAATCAGCGAGATTTATCTGCTCGATCCATCTTTGAACGCAAGACCAGACCTGAAAACCGTTCTCAAGCACATAGCGGTCATCAACCGTGACAGGCATGTTGCTATCAACAGTGAAATCCGCGCTGAATCCATTGATCCGAAGATGGCGGATCTGTTTATGCAGGCCGGATTCACCGGATTTGAAATCGGATTGCAGACCACGAATAAAAAGGCCCTGTCCATCATGAACCGTCCCACAAACCTGAAAAAATTCATCCAAGGGACCCGCATGCTCAAAGAGCGGGGAATTGTTCCCCGTATTGATCTGATATCCGGACTGCCCGGAGACGACCTCAATGGATTCCGCCGGTCTGTTGAATTTGTGAAAGAAAACAACCTGCACTATGATGTTCAGGTTTTCCCTTTGTCCGTGCTTCCGGGAACATCTTTCCGCAGACACAGTGAAGAACTGGGGCTGTCTTACGAACCTGCTCCGCCCTATACCATCATTCAAACAGATACTTTTTCCAGCGAAGATATCATGCGGTCCTTTGATTATGCCGAATCCCTGTTTGATTTAACCTTTTTCCCCATGCCGGAGTTGAACATTGCATGGAAAAAACACCTTGCAGCGCCCCTGACGGATATCTGGGTTTCTCTGGACAGCAGAAGAGCCCTTGCCAGACTTTTTATAGATCGTATCCGTCCTCTGGAAACCATCGAGGCCCTGTCACGATTCATGACATTCCCTTATCAGGTATATGTCAATTCAAGCCTAAAGGATGAAAGATTCATATTAAAATGTTTGAATATATTAACAAAGAACAATCCATTCTCAGCCTTTGAAATTATTTTTATTGAGCCTGAAACGCTTCCGGATGTGCCTGCGTATCTTGACCATCTGGCCCTTAAACGGCCTCATTATCTGGACAATGACCTTCGGTTCATTCATGGCAATCCGGGAAATCGTGCCGCATTGTTCACTGTTGTGTCAAAAGCGCAATATCCTGTATTTGAAGGTGACATGAAACGGCATATCTATTTATGGAACCAAAACGATCTCCCGGAACAAAAAGATATTGACAGCCTGGCTGATTTTGATGGAATACTGATCGACAGCCCTGTCCGTGACGAGATTGCAAGCACCTGGCAGGACCATTTTGCGCCATCTGTCAATGATCTTCCCCAGATCAGCTTTTCACGGCTTGACCTTCAGGAACGGTGGATATCTCTGACTCTGGGGGATGAATATCTGGAGACCGTTTTCTGGGTGTGATTTTTAGAATCTGTGGATTTTAAGCAGAAACGATAATAAGTTCGATCCCTTGTTTACATTCCTGAACGAGTATTTATAATACAGGAAACATTTAATAGCGTATTTAAAATGATATGGGCTAAAAATACTATATGATTAAAAAAGATATTTTTAATAAGGATGTTAAAGAACAGTTCAGGGCAGCTGCAAAAGACCGGATATACCGGTTTGTCGTTGCGGACGGCATGATAAAGGGTGCAGTTATCCATGCCACGCGGATGGTGGGTGAAATGCAGGCCAATCATGAACTGGGGCCTCTGGAGACCCTGATTCTGGGCCAGGGATATATTGCAGCAGGGCTTTTAAGTTCCAGTCTCAAGGCAAAGAATGACCGGATCAGCATGAATATAAAATGTTCAGGCCCGGTTAAAGGCCTGGATGTTGAATCCAATGTTTTTGGAGAGGTGCGCGGGTATCTTAAAACCCCCCATATTGAAGTGGAAAATCCGGACAGGATTAAATATCTGTCCACCTTGTATGGTGCAGGTTTTCTGACCATGACAAAATATCTGGACAATACGCCCCACCCGTACTCAGGGCAGGTGGCTCTGGAGTACGGCAGTATTGCAGAGGACCTGGCCAATTATTTTCTGATTTCCGAGCAACTGCCCACAGGCTTTAAACTCAGTGTGTATTTTGATGATGAGAATACCATGAAGGGTGCCGGGGGGATTTTTCTTCAGGCCATGCCCGGAGCAGATGCAGACAAGGTGATTGCGGCTGAAAAAATCATACAGACCCTTGATTCTCTGGGTCAGTTGTTTGCGCAGGATCAGACACCGGAGCAGATTATTAAAGATGCATTTTCATCCCTTGATCCTGTGATTCTGGCTGACAGCAGGATCGAGTTTTTCTGCCGGTGCTCAAAAGACAGGATGCAGGGATATTTAAATGCACTGTCCAGAGAAGAAAAAGAGGATATGATGCGCAATGGTCCTTTTCCGGTAAAGGTCAGGTGCCATCATTGCAATTCAGAATATATGTTCAGCCAGGAAGAACTAAAGATGCTTGTAGACTAAAAGGAGTCAATTATGTGTAATCAGCATGTCCATTACAGTCCCCATCCGGAAATTGTTCAGTTAATGCCGGTGCAGAATTCATTATATGCAGTATATCAGACCCCTGCGCCGTATGAATTTGCAGTTGAAAAAGGCCAGGCAGATATAAATATTGTGCCCGTTCTTTTCATGGCATTGATCCGGCACGGGGAAAAGACCATGGTGGAGGGTTTTTTTGCCTCAGGCACCATTCAGTCCTGCGAAGATCTGGATGGATTTAAAGGATATGCTGCCTCTCTTGTGGATGCTGAAAAACTGTATGCCTGATCGCATGGTTACACGTTAAATTTTACTGTTGAAAACAGGGGGATAATATGGCCGGAACTATTAATATTCAGGTAATTAACGGTCCGAACCTGAATATGCTTGGAAAAAGAGAGCCGCAGATATACGGGGCAGACACGCTGGATCAGATCAATGCCGGGCTTGAAAAAGCAGCTGCACCTATGGGCGTGGCGCTCAAATTTTTTCAGTCCAATCATGAAGGCGCTATTGTGGATAAAATTCATGGGCTGTTTGAAGACAGGATGGATGGAATTATCATTAATCCCGGGGCCCTGACCCATACCAGTGTGGCATTGAGAGATGCATTGCTTTTACTGTCCTGTCCCATTGTGGAGATTCATCTGTCCAATATCTATAAACGAGAAGCCTTCCGTCATAAATCAATGATTGCAGATATTGCCACAGGTCAGATATCCGGTTTTGGCCATTACGGATATCACATGGCACTGGGCGCCATATTGAATATAATAAACGGGTGAATAGGCGCAATGAATCATCCTGATCTGCTGATTCTGTGTGCCACACTGCCTGAGGTTTCCGGGTTTCTTGCCCTGTGTCCTGAAAAATCCACCTGCACCACAAAGACAGGGCATCAGATCAGATCCGGGAAGGTGGGATCCTCTTCCTATGATCTGTTAATCACCGGCCCCGGGGTCTTTAATATGGCCTATGCGTTTGCCGCCTGCCTGAATGAATCAGCCCCTGAAACGGTTATTGTAACAGGGATTGCAGGGGTTTTCAGACAAAGTGGTTTTGGTATTGGCGATATCGGCATTGCCACGCAGGAACAGTATCTTCATACAGGGATTCAAGGACAGGGCATTAAAAATGATCCTCTGCCGTTTGAGTTGATCGGGAATTATCCGTTGACCCGGCAGGGGATATATCTGTTTGATGAAGAAAAAGCAGATGCATATCAAAAAAAAATATCACTGAATGCAGATGCGTATCTGGCGGACGAATCCCGGACAAAAATTTTTAAAGGGCCTTTTCTTACCGTCTCCACCATTACATCCTCCACAGAGGATGCCGACCTGCTGTATTGCGCATATGGTGGTGTCGTGATGGAATCCATGGAAGGGGCTGCCTGCGCACATATTGCAGCCTGCTGTGATCTGCCCCTTGTGCAGATACGGTCAGCGTCAAATTTTGTGGGACAAAGGGACAAAACCCGCTGGGATATTGAGACTGCGGTGAACCGTCTGGGCAAGGCCCTGGCATCCATTTGACCGTATTTCGGGGTTAACAGGCTTTTTTATTGTTTAACAAACATATTTTTATAAAACATATGAATCTCATCCGGAGGAAAAAATGACCGACACTGAACTGATGAAATTTTTTGAACATCACTATAGAGAACAGGTCCGCTTTGACAAACATATGGGCATGGAATTGACTGTAAAATCTCCCGGAGAAGTCTCTTATTGTCTGAAGGTGGGTGAACAGCATCTGACAGCACCGGATTCGGCCCATGGCGGTGTGGCAGCCGCCATGATGGATGCAACCCTGGGGGTGGCAGCCCTGTCCTATGCAGTAACCCAGGGAAACCTTTGCGCCACGGTTGAATTTAAAATCAATTATCTGCGGCAGGCCCGGCCCGGAACAACACTGGTTTCAAGCGGCAAGGTGAAAAATATCGGCAAACGCCTGGTGGTATCCAGGGCAGATATTGTTGAAGAAGAAACCGGTGATCTGATTGCCACAGGGCTTGGAACATTTACCCAGTACCCTGCGGGCAGAAGAAAAGATGTTCAGCATATGGCAGATGCCCAGGTCAGTTTTTCTGAAGATGAAATTTCTTGATTCACATTGTCATCTGCATGACTCACGGATTATTGCAGATATCGACGGTCTGGTCCGCCGGGCGCAGTCTGTTAATGTCCGGTACATGGTCAGTTGTGCAACCATGGAAGACAATTTTGAGTTGACAGGTCATTTGTCACAACAATATCCCTCAATTCTGCCCTGTTTCGGGATTCATCCCTGGTTTATCAAAATGCGGTCGGAAAAATGGAAAGACACGCTTGAAGCATATCTTTTAAAATATCCGTCCGGTGTGGGGGAAACCGGGCTTGATTTTACGGATAAAACCTGGGACAGGGAAGATCAGATCACGGTGTTTGAACATCATCTGCGTCTGGCGATTGAATTGAAGCGGCCCATCAATATTCATATCAGAAAAGCCTGGGAGGTGTGTGTTCAGATTTTAAAAAAAACAGGCAGGCTGACGGTTCCGGGGTTGATTCATTCGTATTCAGGCGCTGCAGATATGGTGCCGGTGTTTGAAAAATATAATCTGTATATTTCTTTTTCAGGTTCAGTGACCAATCCATCCGCAAAAAAAGTGGCTGCAGCCATAAAAAAAGTATCAATGGACCGGTTTGTCCTGGAAACGGATACACCGGATATCTTTCCGTACCTGAGTGAATCAGAAAACGGTCAGATGTCTGCGAACAGATATTTGACCGGAAACGAACGGCTAAACGAACCGAAAAATCTGCCCGCCATCGCACGGATTGCCTCTCTTTGCAAAGGGATGGCAGAACAGGAATTTGCAGATCATGCCTATGAAAATGCATGCTGTGTGTTCCAGCCGCTGCTCAAAGGAGAGCCTGCATGATGGATCAGTTTGCCAGAACCCGGCAGCTTCTGGGAAGCCTGGGGATGAACAGAATTCAAAACGCCACAGTGGCGGTTTTCGGGCTGGGAGCTGTGGGATCATTTGCCACAGAGGCCCTGGCCCGCACAGGGATTGGCAGTCTGCACCTGATTGACTTTGATCAGGTGGATGTATCCAATATCAACCGCCAGCTGTTTGCGCTTCATTCCACCATTGGCAGAAAAAAAGCAGTCCTGGCCCGGGAACGGGTCAAGGATATTTACCCGGACTGCAAGGTGGTGATTCATGATTCCTTTGTCAATGCGGACAGCCTTGGCAGTCTTTTGTCAAACGAGTTTGATGTGGTGGTGGATGCCATAGACGGTTTGAATTCAAAGGTAAATCTGATTGTCGAGGCAAAGGCTCTGGGGCTTGAAGTGGTGTCCAGTATGGGGGCTGGGGGCAGAACCGATGTTTCCATGATCCGGACAGGGGATATCAGCCAGACCACTGTCTGTCCCCTTGCCCGGGTGGTGCGCCAGAGGCTTCACCGCAGAGGCCTGTATGAAGGGGTGCATGCAGTGTACTCCATTGAAAAACCATTGAACAAACAGCCCTATGATCCAAAAGATGCAGTTGATGCGCTCAAAGATCACGGCCGGAAAAGACCGCCTATCGGAACCGTCCCCTGGGTGCCTGCTGTTTTCGGGCTGACCATTGCAGGCCAGGTGGCAGATATTCTGATACACGGCTGATTGCGGTTGCGCTATTTGAATTTTTCAGCAGCTTTCCTGCTTTTATCTTTTTCTTTGTGTTCGTAAGGCATGCCCGCAGGCGGCAGATCAGATTTTTTACTGTCTTTCCTGTTTTTTTTCAGCTGGGTCTGGGCAGGCGGTTTTGGTAAAACAGTGATCTGTTTGCCGTCTGTATCTGTGTAGATATAGGTTCCGGCATACCCTGTGGAAAAGAAGAAACACATGGCTGTAAAAATAAAGATCAGCAATTCAAGACGTTTTTTGAAGGGTTTCATTGTGTGCTCCTTTATTCCAGGCTTCCAAAACCGCTCTGGATATTGACAGCGTTTGAATCCACCCCCAGTTGAACAGCAAAATCGGTATAGCTGACCAGCTTTTGGGTACCGTAATCGCCAATATCTCCAAACACATGCAGCCCGATTTCACTTCGGTCTGACTGGGTGCCAAAAGAATCGCCGTCCGGTGTGGTGAATCTGCTGGTGCGGATGGTGAAACTGTTTTTTAACAGAGTTTGTTCCGCATTGGGATTCACAATCCAGTAGTTTGTTGATACAGCCGCTTTAACCGGGGCAGCCGCAACAGAAACATTATCCACCAGGGTAAAGGCATCTGCCTCATCACAGGTGATGGTCAACGGGCCATTGGGGCAGTCTTTCCAGTTGCGAATATCAAATACCGGCCATTTGATGGTGTTTGAACCGGTTCCAAAGGTGGGATTGTATTCATCTCGAACCGTATTGTTATACTGGTTGTCTGAAACCTGGCCTGCCAGAGAGGCATTGCCGTAATAAATTTCAATGTCATTGAGTTTGACGTTCTCCACCCGTTTTTCCCTGACCCTTACAAACAGGGAGGATAAATCCCGCGGGGTGCCGTTACTGGATTTTTTAACATTTGAATCGTCGGTAATATCCTTGTAGGCCAGCCACCGTCGTTGCTGGGCACCGCCTTGAATATACTGTTCCCACAGGACCAGCAGCAGTCGGTCATTTTTTTCCCGGGTGCCGTGAAATTCAGGTTTGATATCATCGGGTATCATATCATTATAGGTGTTCAGGCTGGAATCATACCGGACATAGGAAATACCATAGCCAGCGTATTTGCCAGCCTGGGGCTGGTGCCATCGAAAGCAGATGCCGGAGGCACCATAATCGAGCTGATCTCCCCACACTGTTTTGACCTGGATGGTATAGTTTAAAAATTTCTGGGTACTGGTCCATTTGGCGGCCAGTTCAGCATTTTTGGACAAGGGCAGGATGTGCCCGCCGATTTTGTTGGCAGGATATCCCAAAAAGACAATGGTGCCGTTATCCCCTACTGCATATATTCCGGTCCGGTCACTGCCCCAGATGGAATTCAAATTTTCGGTGGTGACTTCTGCTGTGGGCACCAGTTCAAAGCCTTGTCCTTTGTTATAGACAATGGTGCCGTTGTCGCCAATGATATAAAAATCATCCGCACTGTTGCCGTAAACCCCGTTGAGATCGGCAGTGGTGGGGATATCACCTGCAGGAATTTTTATCCATTGCCCCTGCCAGGAATCTTCCCACTGGGGGCGCCACCAGACCCAGCGATTTCCGATTCTTTTCCATCGGAAGCTGTAGTTGGGCGCATCTTTGCTGGCATTGTGATAGACCGAACCTGCATCTCCCACGGCATATATATCATCAAAGGCACTTCCCCAGATGCCCCTTAAAGGGCTTCCTGCAATAATGACGGCAGGTTCATAGAATTCATGCATGATAATGCCGTTTCCGGCATTGGGTCCCCCTGAAAATTCACCCACCATAATGTTCTGACGAGGCTGGGGCCCGGTAGCCCCATAGGTTGCATCGTCTGAATAGGGTTCTTCAACAGCCCACAGGCACCTGAAATTGGCATGCCCGCCAAATTCATTGATATACCAGTTGTAGTTGGCAAGCACATCTGCTGTATGGGGAGAATCCCAGTTATAGGGATTGGTGCCTGCCTGGCCATATCCGTCAAAATGTCCCCAGCTGATGCCAAAGGCGGCATAAATATCATAATTCTGCCCCTGACTGGCATGAACCCAGCCGGCCCCGGATTCATTGATGAGGGTCTCACCATTGTCTCCACCCACAAAGATATTGTCTGTATCCGTGGGAACTGTTTTTTCTTTGGGAACACCCCAGATAGCATTCAGATCCTGGGTGGTATTGCTGGTCATGCTGGTAAAGGTGCTTCCGTTCCAGTGGAGAATGGTGCCATCATCCCCCACAAAATAGATATTGTCCGATGCATTGCCCCAAAGACCATTAAGATTTTTGGTTCTGGCCGCTTCCGGCAGCCGTTCCTTGTCGATGACCCGGGCAGTATAGCCCTTGTCCTGTTCAATTTGTGTAAAATTTTGAAAGGTTACATAATTCTGGCTGTTCCAGTCACTGCCAAACTCAGTTTGAATCTCATGGGTGGTGATGGTTTTTTTCTCAGATTCCGGAATAGAATCATCTGCATTAAATTCCCAGTTGGTCAGCTGGGTGTGCCCATCCACTTCATCATTGAATACTTCTGGTTTTGAAGGGCCGCCGCCTCCCATGTCCAGGGGCTCAGGGGTGTCTGCCGGAATCTGGAGTTCATCAGTGATAAAGACATTGAGGCCAATGCCCAGGTCAGCGGCAAAACTGCCGGTTCCCAGATTACCTGTGGAATTTATCAATGCCTGTTTTTTAAGCACCACAAAAGAAGAACTGTTGATGGTCAGGGGCAGTTGATCCTCTTCCACAGGGGTGATGCCGGTCAGAAGAACGGATCCCTGTTTTTTTTCTCTATATTTATAGATTCCCAGAGACTGGGTTTTATCCTTGAAAATCTCAATCAGGCCATTGCGCCTGGGAAAGATGTTCAGCCAGTCATCAGAAGGAGACAGGGTCAGGGTCCCGCCCCGGGTCACTGTCTGTGATGATTGCGGAGAAAAGGCCAGCTGGACGCTGGTATTTTCTGGAAGCGTGACAGATGTATTCAGTGTAATATTGAACTGGTCTGGATTAAAACCAGCTCCAGGGCTGGCATTTCCGCTTGAATACTCATAAAAATCAGTATTGATTTTTACGGTTCCTGTTGCCGGAAGCGCAGCCTGAAATCCATCTGGAAATTTGCCTAAAACAATGAGCGGCAGTGTTGAAGAGGTATTGACAGTTGATGCAGTGACAAACCAGTACGGGTAGATTTCCAGCTTGAAACTGCCCTCATCATTGAGCAGGGTGACATTTTCTTCGTGAAGGCCTGCAAGCCGGTCAAATTTTGCAGACAGGTTACCGGCTGAAATATATTCTCCTGCAGCATATCGAAATCCTGCCTGGGCAAGACTGGCTGCCCGAAGTTTGATATTGTATTCGGATTTCTGGAGACTGGATGTGCTGAACAGCATCACGATTCCCACGCCCAGAGAAATCAGAATCAGCATGGCCATGATGGTGATCATAATGGAGCCGTTCTGGGATAATCTTGATTGTAAGGGCATGATGATGTTTTCCTCCATTAAAAGCCCAAGGGCGTCAGGATGTTGGGCCGTTTACCATATCATTGTAAAACGGGTTGACCTGCATGGTAAATGTTTTGGTGGTATTTTCAATATTCACGGTGATCTGAATATTAATTTTAGACAGCCCGGTCAGACGGTTATCCGCAGGCACAGTCCAGGGGTTTCCGTTGATATCTTCAAATCCAAGGGAAAAAGAATTCACATGATCCATCAAAATGGCTCCGGGACTGCCTGCACCGGGAAGAGAATTGCTTCGGGTCATGCGGATGGTGTCTCCTGTCTGTGCAATCCCAAAATTTTGTCCATCCCGCTGATACCTTATGGAATCGGATGAAATTGCCCAGATGGTTTCCATGTTTTTGGTTTCCCGGATCAATCGTTCCATGGCAAGATTGATTTTCTGAAAGGTTTCAATATTGGCACGGGTCAGTAAAAATCCCTTTGAGGCATAAATAAGAAACGAGCTGGCCCCGAATCCGATCAGTGCAATGATCGCAAGGGAGACAATCAGCTCAATCAGTGTAAATCCGCCATGGTTTTTTATTTCAGTTGGAAAAACACGCATCATTAATTTCCTAGGATGGAGATCATTTTACTGTTATTTTTTTGAGCAGTGATTTTTACATACATGGTCGCTCCGGCCGCAGCGGTTTCTGTTACCTGCCGGTTCACATCCGGATCTGAAAAATCGATATAGCCTCCCTTTATGCTGGCCCCGGACAGGCCGGATATTTTGGAGGACAGATCGGCTCCCACATAAAATCCGATATCCTGGGATGCATCCTGTTCAAGTTTTGCCCGGTAATCCGCATTTACAATTTCCATTGACCGGTAGATGTCATAATTATCACTGAGCACATCCAGAGGGGTATGACTCTGGGTCAGGCCGGATTCCAGAAAAGACATCATGATCACGGCAGCAATGCTGACCATAACAATGCCGATAATCACTTCGATGAGCGTAAAACCACTGTTATTTATGGTCTGATGATTGACAGGTTTCATTGGATAAATCCTGTTTCGCCGGCAATGACAAGATCTGCCGTATTTCCTGAGGTGTCTGTCAGTTGAATGGTGATGTTTTCGGTTAAACGGGTGATTCCGGTGGAATTTTCCAGAGGATTTACAAAGGTGATGGATGAATTGCCCAGCCAGAAGGGCACGCCCATTTCATTAAAGATCAGGGTGAGTCGCGTGTGGGAATCGGAGCCCACAGTAATCTGGCTGATGTCAATATCTGCCAGGCTGGTTTTGATGCGGTCATTGTTAAAATTTGTTGAACTGGCCTCTGCACCAAAGGGCAGGGTTCTTCCGCCTGTCCAGGAGCAGCTTGTATTGATGCTGCATTCAAAAAACCAGTATTCATCCAGGGCCGTATCAAAACGGATGCCCCGGATGGTGGTGGTGCTTTGCATGGCTTTTGACTGGGTATGCCGCAGATGGGTTTTCAACGCAGCTTGAGTGGTTAACAGATCCGTATTGTCTATTGTGATTCTGCTGGCAGCAAAAATTGAAAGAAGGCCAATGATGACCAGAATGGCGATAATTTCAACTAAGGTAAATCCTTTATGGTTTCGGGCAAAATTAAAGTCCACCATTTTCCCCCGGAAAATATCTTACAAAACTAAAAAAGTCCATGGGTCTGTTTTATGCCTGTCTACACAGAACACCCTACCCATGGACTTGTGATTCAACGCGTATTTAAATGATGATCTGTTCTGTTGATCTACCAGCTTTTAGTAAGAACTGCTCTGGTTGAACCTTCAACCTCTGCGGCGGTTATGGTGATAACATAGGTACCGGAACTGTCGGTCAAGGTGGTGCCGGAGGCAGTCCAGCCCTGGGGTGTGGATTCCATTGCGCCGACCAGATCCGCTGCCGTGGCAATGGGCGTGCTGCCAGCAGGATTGAGAATGCCATTGGCAAAATTCAAGGAAACTGCCGAGTTTGCAGCACCCCAGACACCATCGGCAGATTTCTGGGCAGCCTGGGCCTGAAGATCGATATATTTGGGAACCGCAACAACAGCTAAAAGACCCAGGATCACCAGGACGGCAATGATTTCAATTAAGGTGAACCCTTTTTGATTGGTGATCATTAAATTTGTTTTCTGCTTCATCATGTTCTCTCTCCTTTAGTGATTAAAAAATGATTTAAAATAGGTTTTAATACGTTTGATTTTTAATTGAAAGAGCAAAATCCGTGCCGTTGTGAATTTTTTCAAGTTTTTCTTGATTTTTCTTGTTTTCCGGGGAAAAACTTTCCCAAAGTGTATTTAAATGCAGGTCTATCATAAAAAACATCCCGGTTTTTGTCGGGTTATTTTACCATTTTTGTCAAATCCCACATGGGCAGATATATGGCCAGGGCAAAAAACCCAACCACGGCTGCAAGACCGATGGTTAAAATAGGTGCAATGGCATCGGAAAGCGCTTTTGTGCTGTATTCAACTTCAGCATCATAATGGTCGGCAATTTCCTGGAGCATTTCATCCAGGTTTCCGGATTCTTCTCCGATGGCCACCATATTGACCACCATGGGAGTGAAATATCTGGCCTGCTTTAATGGTCGTGAAATCCCCATGCCCTCGGTCAGGCTTTCTTTGATCTGTTTAAATTCCCGGGTAATGGCAGCATTTGAAATCGTGCGGGATAAAATATCCATGGATTCCAGCACGGTGATGCCGCTGGACTGGAGGATGGAAAAAATACTGGCAAACCTTGACATGGCACTTTTGACAATCAAGGGTCCGATCAGGGGAATCTCCATAAATGCCTTATCCCTGTAATATCTGCCGGTCTGGGTTTTAAAGGATTGATACAGGAATATGAAAATCAGTACCAGACCGATGAGCAGGACATACCAGTAATCATGCAGCATATTGTACATGAACAGGCAGATCCGGGTGGGAAGCGGCAGATCCAGTTTTAATGTTTTAAAAATTTCAATGAATTTGGGAATAATCACCGTGAGTAAAAAGAAAAATGCGCTGACCAGCATAACCAGGACTATGGCAGGATATCTTAAGGCTGCTTTTATTTCGGATTTTACCTTGAATTCATGATCAATGATATAAATCAGGCGCTCCAGAACATCGGGCAGAGACCCGGAAGATTCCCCTGCCTGGATCATGGAGCAGTAAAGGGAAGAAAAGATATGGTTCTGCTTTAAAAAGGCCTGGTGCATGGATGAACCGCTTTTGATATCATCGGACATCTGGATTAAACAGGTTTTTAGTTTTTTGTTTTCTGTCTGGGCTTCCATGATTGTCAGAATTTGAACCATGGAGACACCGGCTTTAAAAAGAGTTTTAAACTGTTTGGTAAATAAAATGATTTCTTTGGGTTTAACAGGGGTCAGTTTTTGTTCCAGGCGGACCAGAAAATTACTGGAATCCTGGACATTGCCTGATTTTTTTTTCACAGATTCCGGAATATGCCCCCGGGCGCCTATCATATCAATTGCGGCTTCTTTGGAATCTGCTTCTATTTCCCCGGAAATCTCATTGCCGTTCTGAGTATATGCTTTGTATTGATAGAGTCCCATGATTTACATCATTACTGCCGAAGCAGCCTCTTCAACTGTTGTGATGCCCTGGATGATCTTTTGAGCCGCATCCATTTTCAGGGTGGTTAACTGGCCGGATTTTACGCATTCTCTGGTGATCTGCTGGGCGGAAAGTCCGTTGATGATCATTTCCTGAACACTGCTATTGATATGCAGCACTTCGTAAATGCCGGCCCGTCCGCTGTAGCCTGTGTTTTTGCATTGAAAACATCCTTTTCCCTTTACAAACCGGGCATCTACGGTATTTTCAAGTTCCCAGAATTTAAGGATTTCGTCTGTCGGGGTATAGGATTCCTTGCAGTTGGGGCACACTTTTCTGACCAGTCTCTGGGCAATGGAAATCAGAATGACCGATGAAATCATGAACGGTTCAATTCCCATGTCAATAAATCGGGAGATGGCCCCTGCTGCATCATTGGTGTGCACGGTGCTTAAAACCATATGACCTGTGAGCGCAGCCTGAACTGCAACCCCTGCGGTTTCAGAATCCCGGATCTCTCCCACCATGATGACATCCGGGTCCTGTCTGAGGATGGACCGCAAACCGCTGGCAAAGGTCATGCCGGCTTTCCGGTTCAACTGGGCCTGCCGGATATGTTCCATCCTGTATTCCACCGGATCTTCCAGGGTGATAATATTGGTGTCCGGGGTATTGATCAGCTTGAGCATGGAAAACAAAGAGGTGCTTTTTCCGCTGCCTGTGGGGCCGGTACACAGAATCATGCCATAGGGCATTTTGATCATTTTTTCAATCAGTTCCTGATCTTTTTGGGATACGCCTAATTTTTCAAGGCTGTAAATGCCGGAGCTGGTATCCAGAAGTCTTAAGACCACATTTTCGCCGTAAACCGTGGGGATGGTGGAGACCCTGATATTGATCTCCTTTGCGCTGACAAAGACGGTGAACCGCCCATCCTGGGGAATCCGGGAAACAGAGATATCCAGATTGGCCAGAATTTTGAGCCTGGAAACAATGGATAAAAACAGTTTTTTTGCCGGTGCCGGGACATGGTGGAGTTTACCGTCCACCCTGAACCGGATTTCGATCTTATCTTTTTCAGGGCTGATATGAATATCACTGGCACCCTCCTGGACAGCCTGGGTTAAAATGGAATTCACCAGCCGGATAACAGGGGCCTCTTCAGCCATATCCTGCAGTGACATGGCAGAGGCGTCTTCGGCAGCGGCTTCTTCAATCACATCCATTTCTTCAATTTCCTGGATATTTTCCATCATACCGTCTTTGCCGGCATAGGTGCCGTAAATGGCGGATATCAGGAGCTTGAAATCCTGTTCTGTGCAGATCACAGGTTCAACTTCCATATCTGTAAGAATCTCAATATTGTCCAGGGCCGTAATATCCAGCGGATCTATCATGGCAATGGTAAGAAAACCGCCCTGCTGGTTAATGGGAACGGCCTGGTATTTTTTTGCCGTATCCACATCAATGAATTTTGACAAGGCAGTTGTGGTGGGAAATTCTCCGGCATTGTATTTTTGTATTTTGATCTGTTCAGATATGCAGTTGACAATTCCGGTCTCATTGACAAAACCTTCCCTGACCATATACTGGCCCAGTTTCATGCCGCTGTTCCGGTATCCGGCCAGGGCCAGTTCCAGTTGGGCTTTGTCTATCAGGCCGGATTCAAGAAGCATTTCGCCCAGTTTTTTACGTTTTTTCAAAATAGCACCCTTTTATCATATGCTCGAAACCCCCTGCCTTTGGTTAAAACTCTGAAATCAGTGTTGATATCTGAACACAGGCTGCCTGGTCGGTATAAACAAACTGTTTTTTGAATGATTCAGCACTGTTCACTGTTTTATAGGCCCTGTTAATGACAACATGGTATGTGAATGGACCTGTTTCTGGTTGAGATGGAAAAACCCTGACGGTATATGCTTTGTTTTCCAGCTGGATTGCAAGATGATAGGCCTGTTTAAAGGACAGGTTATCAGACAGCACGATGCAGAAGTGTTCAGGATTCCAGCCATTCAGATAATCAGGAATGACAGGAAATTTCAAGGACATGCCCACGGTGAGCATATCAGGATCTGTGAGATTTTTGTTATGGGCCAGCAGCAGGGCCAGCTTGTCTTTGTCAAAGGTGCCGTATATGTGTTCACTCATTTTTGACAGCGTTGCATTTTGTGGAACTGTAAGGGCTCCGTAATAAGCGGATTCAGTCACGGCTTTTTGCGGTGTGGCAGATGGCTGGGGGTGGGCTTTTTTTAAAAACAGGATTTGTTTTTCTGCGGTTTCCATCAACCGTGTATCCGGTTCTGGTTCAACTGGTTTTTCAACAGGAGGTTCAGGCGGTTTTTCAATCAGAATTTGCGCTGGCGGTTCAGCAGGTTTTGCAGGTTTTGCAGGGTTTGCTAAAGGTTCAACTGCCTGTGTCTGTCCCGGCCAGAACCGGGACAGGTCCGGGAAATTGAAAAAATACATGGAGAACAGAATCATGGATGCAGCCAGCAGAGTCGGGAAAACACCGATTTTAGATTTTTTCAGATAACCGGTCTTCAAAGCGCATTCTCTTACAAAAAAATGTCCGGCCTTTGATCTGTTCTGGACAATCAGGGACAAAAGCACATGGTGGCACAGGTTGATGATTTTTCTGGGATAGCCTTTGGTAAAATAATACAGCGTAAAATATGCAGGCCAGGTAAAAATGGTATTGCGCTTTCCCCGGTCCATTGATTCATTCATGCGAAAATCAATCAGCCCTTTGGTTTCTGAAAAACCAAGGGGTGCAAGTTCATACTGAAAATTTATCCGGTCAACAAAATTTTCAAGGGGAGCTATGGTCTGGGCCAGCTCTTTTTGAGCAAAAATAACAATCTGCAGCAGTTTTTGATTATTGGTTTCATAATTTAAAAGTTCTCTCAATATCTCAAGACAGAATACAGGAAGTTTCTGGCCTTCATCAATCATGAGGATAATGGTTTTTTTCTGGTCCACTCCTTTCTGGAACAGATAGTTTTTAATTTCTTCCTTTAAATTGGTATCATCACACCCAAGATAAGTTGTTCCGGAAAAAATTTTTAAGATACAGTCTAAAAAGTCTGTTGTGCGCGCAAAGGCAGGGTCCAGAATCAGGGAGTGTTCCATGGCAGGTTCCTGGCTGATTTTCTGGATGAGCTGACGGCAGAGCGTGGTTTTGCCTGTTCCCACATCCCCGATGATAACGTTCAGCCCTCTTTTCAGGCGCACTGCAATTTCAAGCTGCTGAAGCGCTTCCAGGTGCTGCCGGGATTCGTAAAACAGAGCCGGATCAGGAGAATTTGAAAACGGTTCTTTGACGAAGTTTAATGTCCGGTAGTATTCCATTGGCCCCTATCTGTTGTCTTTATCTTTTGAATCGTTCTGGGGTCTTTGTTTCAGGATATGGGGTGTGATAAAAATCAGCAGCTCTTCCATATCCTGGGATTTTGAATTGCTTCGGAAAAGAACACCAAGACCTGGCAGGTCTTTTAACCAGGGAATACCGGCTTGACCTTCCAGCAGTTTCTCCTTGTTCAGTCCCCCGATCACCGTTGTCTGGCCGTCAAAAAGCGTCACTTTGGTTTCAGCATTTTTGGTAATAATGGTGGGGTTGCCGGAAACCGTATTGGTCCAGTCCAGTTCATCCTTGTGGGTCAGAATTTCCAGCCGGATGACCTCATTATTGATGACATGCGGTGTAACCTCAAGCTTGATGACGGCTTTTTTAAATTCGATTTTGGTTTCACCGTCTTCAATGGTCTGGAAAGGAACTTCCTTGCCGCTTTCGATAATGGCTTTTTTATGATCCATGGTGGTGATGGATGGCTTGGAAAGGATATTGAGCTTGCCTTCTTTCTGCAAAGCGGTCAGTTGGGCATAGAGGATATAATTGCCCACAGTCTGGGTCATCAGCCCCAGGGTCATTCCCTGCCAGCCGGCTGTGCCGGCATTTTCAGATGATGGGAAATTGACCGCATTTCCTATGCCCGGCAGATGGGTGATGGCTGACCCGGCAGGATTGGCTGCGGTGGCATCCTCTGTACTGACAAACAATGAAGAATCAAAGGTCCCGATCGGACCGCCGATCCAGGAGTTTCGGCGGCCGCCGGAATTCACGCCCAGTCCGCCCCACTGGACTCCAAGCTCTTTGGCTGTATCTGAGTTTGCTTCAACAATATGGGCCTCAATCAGAATTTGTTCGCCGGGTCTGTCCAGCTGCCGGATGATAGGCACAATTTTTTTAATATCAGATGCGGTTGCCTGGATAATCAGGGAATTGGTATATTCATCCATTAAAATGGAGCCCCGGATTTCAGGACTGGATGTGGATGAACTGCCGTCTGCTTTATTTTCCTGCAAAGATGTTGCGGCTTTTTCACCGGACAGAAGATATTTTTCAAGATTGTCCCTGAGTGGTTTGAGATCTGCATAGTCAATTTTGATAATTTCAGTGACAAGCGGGTCGAGTTTTTCTTCTTCTTTTTGAATGGACAGCATGGCAATGGAATGCTGTTTTTTTGTTTTTTCAAATGTCTGACGCGCTTCCATCAGAGAGATTTCTTTTTTAAGATCTTCGATGGTGATCACTCTTAAAACATTATCCTGCCATTGATAAGTCAGGCTGTATGTATTTAAAAGGTTGGTAAATGCTTTATCCCAGGGCAGATTTTCAATATTCAAATTTGCATTGCCTGTAACGGTTTCATTGATCAGTATATTCATATTGGCTACCCGGGCCAGGGTTCTTAAAAGAACCGGCACGGACACTTCATGCATCTTCAGGCTGACCGGCATGGTGGGAAGTGCTTTTTGAACAGGGTCTGTTTCATGTTTCTGGTTTTCATTTTCTGGAGATTCTGTTTTCCGGGCAGCGGTTTGTTCCTCTTTTTCTATATCAAATGTATGTTTTCTGGGGCCCGGGGTGTTGCCCTTTGACTTTTGCGCCAGGGTCCGCCATTTTTCATAGGGATCAGGTTCTTGCGTTTTTTTGGGGGTTGACGCACATCCGGTAAATGTGATCAGACACATAAAAATGACCAGGCAGCTGAGTATGTTCTGTTTTATCATTTTTGTTCCTATCATAATATCTGCACTAATTTTCTTTGATTAAAAGAATAATTTCCGTGTTTGCATCTGTAAGAAGCCGGGTTCTGGTCGGTGTGATATTTAAAATTTTGTATCCAATATCTTTTATTGTTTCACCCACCATATACTCCATTCCATTGATGATGGCCATAAGATTGTTTCCTGCCTGGACAAATCCTGTGTAGTTGATTTGGGGGATATCCTGCCGGATGGTTTTGTCTTTTTCTTTTTTTGCCCGGGCGTTTGCATCATATTGAACAAATGGATCATTTTCCCAGGCAGATTGCGTCAGGCGCAGTAAATAGGGCAGATCAGAGCTCTGTGTGGCTTTCTGGATCAGTTGAAGCTGGGCCTGGGCAGTGATGGCAAGATCATTTGCCCGGGCTTTTTCAGTTTCAATTTGAGCCAGCTGATCAGACGGGCCGGAATTTGAAAATACAAGATAGTCCAGAAGACCGTAAACAGTTATTAAAACGGCAATGATGACGATTATGGCTTCACGTTTATTCATAAGTTATTTTTTATCTATATCAATCATGATTTTTGTGGTGAACTGTTTGATTTTCTGCTGATCTGCCAGGATTTTTATGCCTTCAATGGAATTGAAAAATTCAAGTTCTATCAGCGAAATCAGATAATTTCTGAAATGGAACAGGTCTCCTGTAAGGGACAGCTCAATGGATATATGATCCGTCAAGGCATTTAAGGTGGCGATATCTAAAATATTGCCTGAAAATGTCATGTCATGTCTGATTGCCAGTTGTTTGAAAGTGTCGGTTAAAGATGGTATCTTTTCCCGGTCAAGCGGTTTGCGTTCAACAATGGGCAGCTGGGTTTTAAATTCAAGTTCAGTTATCTTGTTTGCGCTGGCATAGACCGGGAATAGAGTTTTTTGATGCTCAAGGGTAATCGTTTTTCTGACAGCGGTTTCTTTTAGATGTTGAATTTCAAGAAACCGGGGCATAAGAATCCCTAAGCTTATTAAAAGGATTAATGCAGCTCCGCTTACAATGATACCTGTTGTCATGGAGGACAATTTGGCAAGCTTTGGATTTTTTGGCTCAGACATTAAATCATCTCCATGACAGCAGTAAATATAAGATGGCTCTCATTATTTTCTGTTTCAAGTTTTTTGTCTTTAAGAACAATGTCCTGAAAGAATGGAGAATCCCCCAGCTTGATAATATAGCCGGTCAACATGGATTCCATGGATGTGTGGTCTGTTTTTACCACACCGTTTAATACCATTGATCGTTTTTGAAACGCCTTTTTGTTATTATCTCCAGTTTCCAGGGGTGACCTGAAATCAGCATCCAGGGATATGATGGAAATGCTGTCAGGGGTTTTGGAGCAGATTTCATTGATGACGGCAAGACACAGATAATCAGTCGTGTATTTTTTAATGACAGCGGCTTTTTTCCGGGCCTCAAGAATTTGGGTGTTGATCATGTCCTGGTTTACCGTGGGGGTGTATTTTGCAATCTGCAAATCAATTTGAGCAATTCGCTGTATCTGTTCTTTCTCCAGGGCAGACAGCCAGAATCCCAGGGCAAGGCAGACTAAAAGGCTGGCAGCACAGATCCCCATAATGGCTGAATTGATTTTTCGCTGTTTTGCCTCTATTTTTTTATGCTCATAGGTATAAAGGAAATTAGGGGTATCTTCATTGGATGACAGAGAAATGGCATATGCCGGAATAATTCCGTTCCTTTGGGAAGGATTCAGCGGCGGGTTGATTTTCAAGGATGAAGAGATGTCATCTCCTTCAAAGGGGTTGAAGAGGGACACTTTGTTTGGAATCTGTTCCCTGGCAGATGCTATAAAAGCTTCGCAGTTGTCTGTTTCTCCAAAAAACAGGAACTCTTCCATGGGCGCATTGGCTGTGAAATTGTTTGAACAATAATCTCCGGTGCGGACGATTTTGCTGATCAGCCGGTCGGAAGAAGGGCTCATTTTATCAAACAAGGGGTTCAGGGTGTCAAAATTTAAAATTTCAGATATGTCAATACGGTTATTTTGTTCTTTGTTTTCCATATCCATTTCTATCAGGTCTTCAATCAGGCTTAATGCACCGGTTTTGATATTTCTGACCAGCAGAACGCCCGTGGGTGACAGACATAGAATATTGGAATAGTATCTGGAAACATTTGTCAGGACAACCGGGGCTTTGTTGGGGATAATCCCGTTTGAGAAAAAGTTGCAGAATGCAAAAGGCAGTGCTGTGATCCCCGCAAGGGGAAACCCGGCTTTTGAAAAAAGGGAAATCAGAAGGCTGATCTGATCTTTTTCTGCTGAAAACGCCACGACTTTTTTCTTTTTAATTCCGTCAACCTGTATATCGCCTTTGATCTGATAATCAAAAATTTCCTGATCCGGCAGGATCTCAAATTCTTTTTTAAACTCCCAGATTGCGGCATTGGCAGTTTTTGATTCAGGAATATCCGGTATAATGATGTTTCTGAGCTTGAAATATTTTGTATCAACAGCAGTCCAGATCTGGGCATGTCTGAATCTGCCTAAAAAATCCTCCAGTGTATTTTTAAGAAATGCGGCAAATCGGACATGTCCGGGATTCATGGATTCAGGGATCATGACATAAGACCATTTGAGCAGTTCTCGGGTTTGGCTTGCCCTGGTGGTTCCGGAAAGAACCATGGCAATAAAGCCTTCATCAATCAGAATACCTGCACACATGGATTTTTTTTGAGCATGTTCAATAGAAACAGATTGTTCTGCAAAATTGGTGGGGGCCATATTTTCTGCTGGTGCAGGGGTGCTTTTCCGGATGGAATTTAATAATCTCTCGGTTGAGTTTAACAGGCTTGAATCACTCAAAATGACCTCTATATCTATATTTTGTGTAAACTGCTGTTTCTATGTCAATTATAGGGTACGGCTATAATAAATAAAACCAGATGTCAACTGTTAAGATGTTCGGGAAAAACCTTTATAATCCCTTATCGGCTGTTGTCGATCTTTGCTGAAATACAGGGGGGTGGAAAAGGAATCTGCCTGAAAAAAAATGCCGGCCAATTAAATTTTTTATTGGCTTGTTTTTTTTGGCGCAGGTATTTATAATAAAAGAAAATTTTGAATGGAGTAAAAAAATGATACAGATTCTACCGGTTAAATACACACGATCCCTTCTGGATCGGAGAAGTGATCAGGATCGCCGTCAGCGATATAATATCGATGTTGTGGAGTTGCTGGGCTGTGACCGCAGAGATTACAGCACTGAGCGTCGGACTCGTCCTGAAAAAAGATCGGACTGGTTAAGGGTGACACAGTGGACCAGTGTCTGTGTTGCTGAATTATCCGCCTGATTTTTACTGCCCGGTCACATTAATACCCTGCACGCCTGTGTTTTTTTTAATAGAAAATCTTTTCTTAAATCGCCATGTCACTTCCATCCAAATTCAGGGCAATCATATATAAGTTTGCTTGACACCTTAATGCCTGTATTATATCAAATCTCAACACAGTATTATAAATGTATGAATATTAGATAATCAGGATACAGCCGTGGGTGTTTTAACAAAGGAAAGTCTTATCAGAAAGCAGATTGTTCTTATGGCAGGCGATATTGCTGCTGCTGTTTTCATTTTGTTTTTTATATATATGATGAATCAAAATCAGGCGGATAGCCGGTTGTTTATGCAGCCCTGGTATTTTCTGTTTATTCCTGCCCTGATTTTCAGTTCATTTATCTGTGAAATTTACACTGTAAAAACCTGGCAGTTCAGGAGTCTTGCTGTCCGGGCCGCAATTGCCACAGGCATCTGTTTTTTGATTCTGATACTGGTGGCTGAATTCTCGGCAATTTTATGGTGGCTGGTGTTCGGGCTGATCTGTTTTTATGTGCTTCAGATTCTGTGGCACAGCTTTTATCAGTTTATTGTCCGGTCTTCCTTGTTTGTAAAGCCTCTGATGGTTATCGGAACAGGGACAACAGCACTTCAGGTGGAGCGGATGATCAGTGCGTCTGCAAACAAATACAGCTTGATCGGTTATATCAGCACCCCTTCTGATCCGGTGGATGTGGCCCAGGATAAAATCATTGGAAAAATTGATGATATTGTTGAGCTGTGCAGACAGCATAAGGTGCATTCCATTGTTATGGCATTAACGGAAAAGCGGGGCAATCTTGCCATTGCCAAACTGGTGGCCTGCAAACTGATCGGTGTCAGGATCATTGATTACCCCAATTTTTATGAAACCATGACCGGAAAGATTCCTGTGGAAAGTATCAATCCAAGCTGGCTTGTGCAGAGCAATGGATTTTTGATCACGCCTTTGGTCCGGTTTTTAAAACGGATTTTTGATATTATATTGTCAGCCCTGGTTCTTTTGATCACACTGCCGTTTTTCCCGTTGTTTGTATTTTTTGTTAAATATAAATCTCCGGGGCCTGTCTTTTATCTGCAAAAACGGGTGGGAGAATTCGGGAAAGATTTTACCATTTATAAATTCAGATCCATGGTGACAGATGCAGAATCCATGAGCGGTGCTGCCTGGGCATCGGAAAATGACCCAAGAGTCAGTCCTTTTGGTCATCTTATGAGAAAAACCCGGATTGATGAACTGCCGCAGCTTATCAATGTTCTGAAAGGAGACATGAGTTTTATCGGTCCCCGGCCCGAGCGCCCTGAGTTTGTAAAACAGATCAGTGAGAATACACCCTATTATATGGAGCGTCATGCGGTCAAGCCCGGAATTACCGGCTGGGCCCAGGTGATGTATCCGTATGGGTCTTCCATAGGAGATTCAGTGGAAAAGCTTCGGTATGACCTGTATTATATTAACAACCTTTCATTGTTTCTTGAACTTTTAATTGTTTTTGAAACCATTAAAGTTATCGTGTTCAGAAGGGGAGGCAGATAGGATGGTTAAAAAGAATCAGCAGGGCATTGATTTAAGTCAGCGGCTTTTTATTGAACTTGGCACCCCCCTTCGAATTGAAGTTCGCAAGAAAACTGAATTTTTGTCCAGCAAACTCATCGGCATGAAAGTGGGTGCCTATCTGATCGCCAATCTGCCCGGAATGGACTCTCAGCCGGTGGCTCTGGAAAAAGAAGAACCCGTGCAGGTGAAATATATCAGTCAGGATGACATCTTCAGTTTTTCAAGCAGGGTTCTCATGGTGCTGGATGCGCCGGATAATCTGGTGTTTTTACAGTACCCGGACAGGGTGGAAAGCTGTAATATCAGAATGCACAGCAGAGTTGAATGTTTTTTGCCCATCCATGTGAGAACAGATGACCACCAGGATGCCGGTGTTATTACGAACATCAGTGCAAAAGGCTGCATGTGCATGGTGGACTATTTCAGATCATGGGAAAATATCAGCGGCAAGGGGATAGAATTGCTTCTTTCATACGCAAATTCCGATACGCTTGCCATCCCTGGAGAAATCAGAAGTGTCCAGGTGATCGGGAAGCAGATGAAGTTGGGGATTCGCTTTGATGAGGTGGACTCGTTTCTCCAGTCTGTACTGGAAACGCTTGTTCCTGCCTTGAGATTTTAATCCATCCACGGTTATGCAGATCATAACCGTGGATGGCATACCGACAGGGTCTTATTTTTTCTCCTCGTCTCTGAGGACCCGGCGAAGAACCTTTCCTACATTGGATACAGGAATTTCATTCCTGAATTCAATAAATTTGGGCCGTTTATAACCTGCCATATTTTCTTTGCAGAATTCCTGCATTTCTTCTTGTGTAACCTTTTCTCCATCTTTGATTTTAACAAAGGCTTTGACTTTTTCACCGCTCTTGTCATCGGGCACCCCGACAACAGCAACCAGTTCAACCTTGGGATGGGTGTACAGGATATCTTCAACATCTCTTGGGTAAACATTAAAGCCGCCGACAATGATCATGTCTTTTTTACGGTCAGTGATCAGAACATAGCCGTCTTCATCGATGTGGCCGATATCGCCGGTGAGAAAATATCTTTTTCCGTCTATATTGACAAACACTTCGTCATTGGCGTCATCTCTTTTCCAGTAGCCTTTCATGACCTGAGGACCGCAGGCGGCGATTTCACCGTCTTCACCCTGGGGCAGAACCTTTTTGGGATCTTCAAGATCAACGATTTTGATATCTGTTCCCGGAATAGGGAAACCAATGGAGCCCACTTTTCTTGTTTCTTTGAATGACGGGTTTGAACACAGAACCGGAGAGGTCTCAGTTAAGCCATATCCTTCAAAAATAACAGAACCGGTTTTTTCTTCAAAGCGTTTGCAGACTTCAGGCGGAAGCGGGGCACCTCCGGAAAAGCATCCCATCAATGAAGACAGGTCATATTTGTCAATATCCCGATGATTGGTAAAGGCCACAAAAATAGTGGGAACAGCGGACATGAATGTGGGCCTTTCTTTTTGAACCAGCTTGAGTACCTCGGTAAACGGCGGATTTCCGGCTCTCGGGTCAGGAACACAGACCAGTTTGCCTGCAACCTTGGCAGACAGGAAGAGAACAACGGTAATACCAAAGCTGTGATACCAGGGCAGAACTCCCAGAGAACAGTGATAGCCGCCGGAGCGCATTTTCTCAGGTTTGCCGCCTTCTTCATGAACCAGTCGGGAATACTGATATATGGCTTCCACATTTGATGTGAAGTTGCAATGGGTGAGTTCAGCGCCTTTGGGCAGTCCGGTTGTGCCTCCGGTATAAAGCATGATGGCTGTATCTTCCATCGGATTGATCTGAACCTTGGGAGGGACTGGCTTGGATGAGGCAACAATATCATCAAACTTCAAATGCCCGGGCTGCAGGGGTCCGGCAGTGGGAATTTTTCCCAGAAGACCGCCCAATATGCCTTTGATTTTCGGCAGATAGGATTTTACATTGCAGGTAATAACGGTTTTGATGCCGGTGCCTTCAATGGCCTTGAGGGTATTGGGATAAAATTCGGGGTGATCCATGCAGAAGACCATTTTTGATTCTGAGTCTTTGAGCTGATGATTGAGTTCATGTGCCGTATAGGATGGGTTGCAGTTAACAGCAGTTGCGCCTGCTTTCAGAATCCCGAACAGAATTTCAGGGAACTGGGGCAGATTGGGAAGAAAAATGGCAACCTTGTCGCCTTTTTTGATTCCTTTTCCTGCCAGAAAATTGGCAACTCTGTCAGCAGTGTCTTTTACCTTGGCGAAACTTCTTGAAGCACCGCTGAAAATGGTAAACGGCAGGTTCGGATAATCCCGGGCAGAATCATCCAGAAATTTAAACACAGGAAAGTTGTAATCGCTGACCGTATGCGATACGCCGTCGGGCCAGTATGGGGTTTTCCAATTAGACTCAGTCATTTTGCGTGCTCCTCTTGTTTGGTGTTATTATAATTTATGGGTTTAAACCATATATATCCTGTCATTTCGAGTGCTGCAATTGCCAAAATTGATCTGTAAAACCATGTTTACAATCTTATACACAACTCTTAGCATGATTGAAAAGGTTTTTTTTTATTATTATTTATGTGGTATGATCATTTAAAACTGCCCTGTAAATCTTGAAGAAATAAAACAATAACACTGGCCACAGTATTTTTCGTATTGATAAACAAACACTGCAGTGGTAAGGGATGAAACTGAAAAAAGTTTAATCTGACAGGAGAGAATGTATAAATGAAAAATTTACAGCAATTATTTGGCATAATTCTCACCGGGCTGTTTCTTTTTGCAGGTGTGTGTTTTGCTGAAGATGTTTATGTGACAGGCGTAACAAAAATAACCATGAGGACCGGTCCGGGAGTAGAGCATAAGATTGTCGCCATGCTGCAGTCCGGCACAAAACTTGAGATCGTTAAATTCCAGGAAGACTGGACCCATGTCAAAACAGTGCAGGGGAAAACAGGATGGGTATTGTCACGCTTTTTAACCCAAAAAGTGCCAGATGCGCTGGTGGTGGCGAAACTGGAAAAAGAAAACCAGGAACTGGTCACCCGGCTTGAAATTCTGGAAGAGGAAAATAAAAATATTGTTTTGAAAAATGCTGCTCTTGTTCAGATTGAAGAAAAATATAATAAATTAAAAAAAGAATCAGCTGACTTTTTGAAACTGGATGCCAGATATAAAGAAAAATCAGCTCAGTATGAAGCTCAGAAATTAAAAATTGAAGAGCTGGAAAATGATTTGAATGATGAAATAAAGGTCTGGTTCCTGATCGGACCGGGCGTATTCATTATCGGGCTTATTTTTGGTCTGAGCACACGAAAGAAAAGAAGAAGCAGCCTGCTATGATTCAAAAAACAGATTTTCTGGTGATCGGAAGCGGCATAGCCGGCTTAAGCTATGCATTAAAAATTGCAAAATTCGGAAAGGTAACAATTCTTACCAAAAAAAAGATTCAGCAGACCAATACCGCCCTTGCCCAGGGAGGGGTGGCAGCAGTTTTCAGTTCAATGGACTCTTTTGACCTTCATATACAGGACACTTTGAATGCAGGTGACGGCCTGTGCGATAAACAGGTTGCACAGATGGTTGTCCAGGATGGCCCTGCACGGATACGGGAGCTTGTGGACCAGGGAGCCCGTTTCAACAAAGACGGCAAAGGTGCATATGATTTTTCCCTGGGTCAGGAGGGCGGACATTCTGCAAAAAGGATTGTATATGCCCATGATCTGACCGGTAAGGAAATTGAAGACACCCTGGTTAAAAATGCACAGGAAAATGAGAACATCACCATACTGGAAGATCATATTGCAGTGGATCTGATTACCTTTTCCAGCAGCATAAGAAGCGGTCTTCTGGTGACCCAGAATGAAAATATCTGCTGCGGTGCATATGTCCTGAACAATAAAACCGGGGAAATTGAAACCTTTTATGCCGGTATTACGCTTCTTGCCTGCGGCGGAGCCAGCAAGGTATATCTGTATACATCCAACCCGGATATTGCCACAGGAGACGGAATAGCCATGGCTTACCGGGCAGGGGCATCGGTGGCCAATCTGGAATTTGTTCAGTTTCATCCCACCTGTCTGGATCATCCCGAGGCAAAGAATTTTCTGATTTCAGAGGCGGTGCGGGGTGAGGGGGCATATCTTGTGGATGAAAAAGGCCGGCGGTTCATGGAAGATTATTCAAAGGACAAGGAGCTTGCCTGCAGAGATGTGGTTGCCCGTGCCATTGATACCGAGTTAAAAAGGACCGGGGCAGATTCGGTTTTTCTGGATATTACCCATAAGGACCCTGATGCTGTCAGAAAACGTTTTCCCAATATTCATGCAAAATGTCTTAAATTCGGTATTGATATCACAAAAGACCGGATTCCTGTAGTCCCGGCAGCCCATTATATGTGCGGCGGTGTCGCAACAGACCTTAATGGAAGGACTGATATTCAGCGGTTGTATGCAGTGGGAGAAACCGCCTGTACCGGATTACACGGCGCAAACCGCCTGGCATCCAATTCACTTCTGGAGGCCCTGGTTTATTCTCACAGGGCATTCGAAGCCTCCATCGAGGAGTTTAAACAGGTGGCTGATATATTTACTGCTTCTCTGGAACCCTGGGATGAGGCGGGCACAACCAACAGTGATGAAGCGATTGTGGTGTCCCATAACTGGGATGAAATTCGTCGTCTGATGTGGAATTATGTGGGGATTGTAAGATCAGACAAACGCCTGCAGCGGGCATTAAGACGAATCAAGAATATAAAGGAAGAAATTAATGAATATTACTGGGATTTTAAAGTCACTGCGGATTTGATTGAATTGAGAAACCTTTCTGTGGTTGCAGAGCTGATCATCCGATCTGCTCTGTTGAGAAAGGAAAGCCGGGGGCTGCATTATAATATCGAATACCCTGAAAAAAATGATGATCTCTGGCTGAAACCGACAATTTTGAAAAAAAGATTTTAACCTTAAACCCGGGTTCCGATGAACAGGGTGACAATTCCCAGCGTCATTTGTTTGAATTTAATCTGTTTGAATCCAGCCTGTTTCATCAATCCGGAAAACGCATCTGCAGATGGAAATTTCAACACCGATTCCGGCAGGTAGCTGTAGGCATCCTGATCTTTTGAAAAAAAAGAGCCGACAAGCGGCAGGATTTTTTGAAAGTATAGAAGATACAGCGCTTTGAGCCATCCTTTGTCAGGAGTGCTCAGTTCAAGTACTGCAAGACGTCCTCCGGGTTTCAACACTTCATAAAAGGCGTGAAGCGCTTGTTGGCGGTTCATGATATTCCGGATTCCAAAAGCGATAAATACGGCATCAAAATGCATTGATCTGAAAGGCAGATTCAGTGCATCCGCGTTTAGAAGACTGATATTTTTTTTATTTTTAATTTTTGCCCTGCCCAGGCGCAGCATGCCATAGGAAAAATCAAGGCCGGTAATGGAGATCTGTTTTGAAAGCTGTTTGTCGGCTTCCAGTGAAACATCACAGGTCCCGCAGGCCACATCCAGTATTCTGCAGTCTTTTTCAAGGGTTGCCGCCTGAACCATCTGCTTGCGCCAGACCGTATCCTGGCCAAGGCTTAAAAGTCGGTTTAAAAAATCATATTTGGGGGCGATTTTGTCAAACATTCCTTTGACAAAATCAAGTTCTTTATTCATCTTGCACCTGTATATTGACAACCAGAATTTGTGAGTTAGTTTAAGTTATTTTTCAAGGTGGTTTGAACACGTATCACAACACAGGAAAGAATACAATTAAAACAACGGTTGATAAAAAGGTAAGGCGGCTGGGATTTATATGAGTGAAAAAAGAGATTATTATGAAATACTTGGTGTTGACAGGAATGTTCAAAAGGCTGAATTAAAAAAAGCATACCGGAAACTTGCCATAAAATTTCATCCAGATAAGAACCCGGACAATAAAGAAGCCGAAGAAAAATTTAAAGAAGCATCAGAAGCCTATGAAGTGCTCAATGATGATAACAAGCGCCAGATTTATGACCAGTTCGGGCATAGGGGTTTAGAGGGCGCAGGTCATTCAGGCCCCAGCGGTTTTGAAGATATCTTTTCAAGTTTCGGGGATATTTTTGAAGATTTTTTCGGTTTTGGCGGCAAACGGGGCAACCGGGTTCAAAGAGGTTCCGATCTTCGTTATGATATGACCATTGATTTTATGGAAGCCGCGTTTGGAACAGAAAAAACAATAACCATCCCAAAGCGGGTCCAGTGTGATGAGTGCAAAGGCTCAGGATGCGCTGACGGGTCAACTCCCCAGACGTGTTCGCAGTGTCATGGTTCCGGCCAGTTCATCCAGAATCAGGGTTTTTTCAAAGTCAAGACCACCTGCCCGTACTGCAAAGGACAGGGCGCAATCATTTCAGATCCCTGCCGCAAATGCAGGGGCCAGGGAAGGGTTGAAATCACCCGCAAGGTTCAGGTGAAAATTCCGGCCGGTGTGGATGTGGGTTCAAAATTGCGGCTGAATGGAGAAGGTGAAGCCTCGCCATCTGCTGATGGTCCTCCCGGGGATCTGTACGTTGTGATCAATGTAAAACCACATAAATTTTTTCAGCGGGATCATGTTGATATTATCTGTGCAATTGATATCTCATTTATTCAGGCTGCTCTGGGAGATGAAATTACTATCCCGACCCTTGTGGGGGAGAAAAAACTTAAAATCCCTAAAGGCACGCAGTATGGAGAGATATTTAAACTCAACGGAGAGGGTATTGCTTCTTTGAGAACCGGTCAAAGAGGGGATCAGATTATCAAAGTGATCATAAAAACACCGACCAAACTGAACCAGAAGCAAATCGCATTATTAAAAGAATTTGATAAGCTGGATTCAAATAAAATATCCAATAAACTCAAAAATTTATTCAAGAATATTTAAGGGCCATATACAGTATGTTTGAATTGAAAGTAAAAACACGCTTTGCCGGGGCGCATCAACTCACCATGGTGGGGCAGAAATGTGAAAATCTGCATGGCCATAACTGGAATGTGGAAGTGTGCGTTCAGGGCGAAAATTTGAACTCAGCCGGTGTCCTGGCTGATTTCGGTGATATCAAAAAAGCGGTCCGGCAGGTGGTCAAGGGTGAACTGGATCATAAATTTTTAAATGAGCTTGAGATGTTTGAAGGTGTGCAGCCGACCTCTGAACGGATTGCGGTATACATTGCCAATCGGGTCCAGACCCTGCTCAATGAAAACGCACTGGAAAAAATCAGGGTGTCCCGGGTGATGGCCTGGGAATCAGAGGATGCCTGCGCCACCTATCTGCCGTAAAAAAACAAGATTTTTTTGATGAATGCGATTAATAAAATAGCAAATAATTACTCCTTGCTTTGACATATGAATCTTGCTAAAAATCAGGAGTTTATAAAATTTTATCAAGAGAGGAAAAATTATGAGAGATGTTGTTATAGTAAGCGGCGCCAGAACTGCCATCGGAAGTTATATGGGATCACTTGCCGGGAAAACTCCGGTTGAACTGGGGGTGACAGTTTTGAACGGCGCAATTGAAAAAGCCGGAATTGATAAAAACCTTATTGAAGAAGTGGTTTGCGGACAGTGTAATCAGGCAGGTTCTCCGGGAAATACGGCCCGCCATATTTCCATGGGAGCCGGGATTCCGGTGGAAGCGTTTGCTTTTACAGTTCATCAGCAGTGTGCATCCTCCATGAGAGGGGCAGAACTGCTTTCCCAGGAAATCATGCTGGGAAAAATTGATGTGGGCGCTGTTGTCGGTGTGGAAAGCATGAGCAATGCCCCGTATCTTCTGATGAATGCCCGTAAAGGGTATCGTCTGGGAGATGGTGAAAATATTCAGGACAGTCTGATGATCGGGGGACTTGTGGATGCCCTGCTGGGATATCATATGGGGGTTACTGCCGATAATATTGCTTCAAAATATGGCATTTCCCGTGAAGAACAGGATGAATGGGCATTGATGAGCAACCAGAGAGCTGTTCATGCCATTTCCCAGGGCTGGTTCAAAGATGAGATCATCCCGGTGGAAATAAAGACCCGAAAAGGCATGGTGATGTTTGATACAGATGAACACCCTAAAGCAGACACCAGTCTGGAAGCCCTTGGAAAACTTCGTCCGGTTTTCAAAAAAGAGGGTACAGTGACTGCCGGCAATGCATCCGGCCTGAATGATGCCGGTTCCTGCCTGATCATGATGAGTGCGGATAAAGCAAAAGAACTGGGTATTACTCCGATTGCCAGAGTGGTTTCTTCAGCCCCGGGTTCATGTGAGCCTGAAATTATGGGAATGGGTGTGGTTCCGGCAGTTTATAATGCCTTGAAATTTGCAGATATGAAACTTTCTGATGTGGATTATTTTGAATTTAACGAAGCATTTGCAGCCCAGGTGATTGGCTGTAACCGTGAATTTAAACTGGATAAGGAAAACATCAATGCTGTGGGGTCTGGTATCGGGCTTGGCCATCCTGTCGGGGCAACCGGTGCCCGCTTGATTGTGACCATGATCAACCAGCTTAAACGCCGCGGTCAAAGATTCGGCTGTGCATCCCTGTGTGCCAGCGGTGGCCCGGGACATGCATTTATTGTAGAAGCACTTTAAATTATGTGTTGAAACAGGGCGTATCAGTAATTTTTTATTCTGATACGCCCAATGAATTTATATCATTTCCGGCGTATTGGTCATTTGCCTGTAGAATTCAAGAAGGTCATTTTTCTTTTCTGATTCCATCAGTGCCATGGCAGCCCGGGGATGCTGATTGAGTACGCCTGAGATCATATAAGGAATAAAATAGCCCCAGTCAATTTTTTCCCTCAAGGGAAGGATATGTTTTTCCACCACCGCAATAAGCGGTTCAACATTGAATTTGGGATTTTTAAGAAAAGACAGCAGCAGTTCCAGCGGACAGTTTCCAGCGCCGCGGCCGATTCCGTATAAACTGGCATCCAGATAATTGATCCCGTTGATGATGGATGAAATGGTATTTGCAAAAGCAAGCTGCTGGTTATTATGGGTATGAATGCCTATGGTTTTACCCGGCAGCCGCTCCATATATTTTTGAGACAGCGCATCAATGTCTTCTGAGTAGAAAGCACCAAAACTGTCCACCAGATAGATGACGGGAACCCGGCTTTTGTTCAGATCTTCAAGTGCCTCGTTCAGATCTCTTGGGCCGACAGTGGAAACAGCCATCAGATTAATGGTGGTTTCATAGCCTTTATCCATGCAGTGATGGGCAAGATCAACAGCCTTGTCCACCTGGTGTACATAACAGGCCACCCGTATCATGTCCAGAGAGCTTTCAGAGCAGACCGGAATATCATCATAGGCGATCCTGCCGATATCCGCCATGGCAGACAGTTTGATTTTCCGTTCTCCGTTTCCGATTGCTTTTTGAATGTCTTTTTCAGAACAGAATTTCCATGGTCCGAATTCTTCCCTGCTGAATGACTTTTCAGAGCTCAGATAACCGATTTCCATATAATCAATGCCAGCTTCTGTGTTTGCGTCATAGACAGCTTTGACAAAATCATTGCTGAACTGCCATTTGTTCATCAGCCCGCCGTCTCTGACAGTGCAGTCTAACACTTTTATTTCCGGTCTAAACATCTTGATGCCTCCTGTTCTGATTAATCAATACATAGTTTTAATATTGTTAAATACCGATTGTACTGCATCCCTGGTACTATTCTGGTATTTTCGTCCATGGTATACATCTGGCAATGAAATCACTTACATTCCGGGACAGTTGATTTATATTCCGGTCTGCCAGTGCAGATTTTCCGAAAAGAGAACTGCTGACACCCACAGCTTTGGCCCCTGCTGAAAAATAGTCACCTAAATTTTCCAGGGTAACACCGCCCACGGCAACAAAATCGATCTGGTCAAAAGGACCTTTGAGTTCTTTTATGTACTGAGGGCCGAATGTGCTGCATGGAAAAATTTTGACCATATCAGCGCCGGCATTCCAGGCATTGTAGACCTCTGTGGGTGTAAAAGCACCGGAAATTATGGGAATGTTCTGGGCCATGGCAAATTCAATCACCGGGATATTCAAATTGGGGGTGACAAAGAACATGGCACCGGCATCAGCGGCTTTTCGGGCATCGTTCAGGTTGCACACGGTTCCTGCGCCTAATAATTTGCCTTGGGGAACTGATGTGCGTGCTTCGTAGATCATCTGGGCTGCCAAAGCAGTGTTCATTGTTATTTCAATGGCCTGAAGGCCGGCTTTAAATGAAACATCCATGATTTCGTTAAAGAATGAAGCATTTACACCTCTCAAAATTCCAATGGCCGGCATATCCAGTTTCATTTGAGCGTTCCTTTTATTCCAGTGCGGTTGAGTGCTTGAAATGATGAATGGCAAACTGAATTTTGTCATCAATGGATTCCAGTTCATGATGATGGGCTTCCACCAGCTTTAAGCGTGTTAATAATCCAGCCTGATTGGCAATCTGGATATTCAGTCCGGGACGGGCATTAAGCTCCAGAATCATCGGTCCTTTGTCTTTATCCAGAACAATATCCACGCCCTGGTATGCAAGGCCTGTCATTTCATAGCACCTGGAGGAAAGATTGAGTAATTTTTCCCAGAAAGGAATTCTAATATCGGATACCGGATACCCGGTATCCGGATGGTTTGTGATAATGGTATCTTTCCAGACAGCAGAAAGTGTGATGCCGGTTGCGATATCAATTCCTGCACCGATAGCGCCCTGATGGAGGTTGGCTTTGCCATCTGACATTCTGGTGGGAAGGCGGACCATGGACATTACCGGGATGCCGAAGAAAACAATAATCCGGATATCCGGAACCCCAAGATAGGAAATGGGTTCGAATATCAGGTCCGGCTGTATCCGGTATTCGATGATGGCATTGTCAGTTTGTCCGCCAAGACTGTACAGGCCGCTGAGAATATTGGAAATATGATATTTAATTTCATCTGATGTGATAAAATCGCCGCTGGCTTTCTGATACATATCCCTTACATGATTTGAAATCACCACAATCCCGTTTCCGCCGCTTCCGCGGGCAGGTTTAATCACAAAGGAAGGCAGATCTTTTATCATATCATCAAAATCCTGGATCTGGCGCTCGATTTCTATGACAGCATAAAGCTCCGGTACCGGAATGCCGGCTTCAATGGCAAGCTGTTTTGTCTTTAATTTATTATCAACAATGGGATATTTGTTCCGGGCATTGTATTTGAGAGTATAATTCGCATTCCGTTTGTTGATGCCCAGAATCCCTTTTTGAGAAAGTTGTTTATATAATTGAAACATTATCTTTTTTTCCTGGCAAATTCCTTGAAGCGGTAAAGCTCAACCAGCCTGAATCCTGAATAGCGCCCCAGCAGAAGGGTTATGCCAAAGAGAATAAAAAGCAGCTCCGGGAAAAAAAACATGGTATGTTCAATAATATGGTTTTTGATGACATAATAGATTACAGCAGATACAGCCAATGTCCCGACACCCTGGCTCAGCGCTTCTCCGGGACCTCTTTCGTCCCAGAGTATGGACATTCTTTCTATTGCCATGGATAAAATAACAATGGGAAAAAGAGAGACGGATAACCCAAGGGGCAGTCCCATATTATAGGTGAAGATATTTAACCCGGCAATGATGATAATGACAGCGATCAATATCGCAGACAGCCGGGGGACAACCAGCAGTTTTAAATTTTCCAGATAGAATCGAATGGCCAGACCTATGGAAATAACAAGGGAAAACAGGATGATTCCCCACAGCAGTTGAGTTTCTCTGAAAGACAGCGCAATCAGAACCGGCATGAAGGTGCCGAATGTTTTGATGCCGATAATATTTCTGAAAATCACCACCAGAAGAGCACCCAGAGGAATCAGCAGAATGACACGGTAGATGATCTGGTTCTGGATGGGAAGATTCAGCAGGGAGAATTTTAAAAAATGGGGGGCCGTAAGTTTGCTCTGCACAATGGCGCTTTGAATGGCTTTTGTCTCATTTTTCTGGGCCGTCACCTGGATCTGGGAATTTGTTCCTCCCCGGATTTTATACATAGGCTCAGAACCTCTCCACCAGGCAATATAGCTTTCCGGGATATCTCCACCGAAAGTGCCCGGATTGTAGCTTGTCCATTTTCTCTGGTGATATACTTCCAGCCAGCTGACCATTTTTACCTGAATAATTTCTTCTCTCAGATCAAAACCATGAACCACCTGGGCCGGAATGCCGGCCAATGCCAATAACTCAACTGCTGTTTCAAGTTTTCTGGTCGTTGAAGCAGCATCTTTTCCTAACAACAGAGCAATGTTTTCATCTGTCTTCGCCTGGTTCAGGCGCTTGAATAAATTTCCAATAACGGTATTCAAGTCGGCTGAATGTTCATAAACATCATTCCATAATCTGTTTGCAGCGCTTAAATAAGGCTCCTCAAGCGGTGATGCTGATATTTTTTCAGGTTTTAATCTGGTATGTTTTTTCCCGGCAGTTTTTTGTACAAGAACCCGGTAGTAGAGGTGTTGTCTTCCATTGACTTTCCGGATGGACCAGACGGCTTTTCTGTTATTGTTCTTTTTTTCTGTGACCAGACCGTATTTTCCTGACAGAAAATGCTCTGAATTGATGGTGAAATTTTCAGATTCTCCGGCCAGAAACAGGCTGGCTTTTAAGGGTTTGTCCTCAGCATCCACTGACAGTCTGATTTCAATATCCCAGAAACTGGAGGTCTTGTCAGGGGTAATGGGGAAATTCAAAAAATGATATTTATAGATGAAAATTGCAGACCCGAGACATATCAGAATCCCGGACAAAACAAAGAGTTGAATTTTTTTCATTGTTTATCCATCATTGTCTGTCCATTTGCACCGGCACCCTGCACAGCGGTTTATGGGTAAAGGTGGCAGAAGGATCAATGATAAAATCATTTTCCAGATCCGTCCTGCCGATCAGAACCTGGTAGTTGAAATTGCTTCTGTCTATCAGGCTCATTCTGATTTCCTTGTGAATGCCGCCTAAACAGATTTCCATATTGACGACCAGACGTTCTTCAAGACCTCCGCCTTTTCGTTTGATTTTGACAGAATCAATCACCTTTTTTTCAAGGAGGATGGTTTTGGGTTTTGCCTTTTTTGAATGATCTCTGAGTTCAAAACTGACCCATGTCTCTTTATCCCGTTCGAATTTTTTCAGGTCATAGGCGTTAATTGCCGAACTCTTTGCACCGGTGTCCATTTTTGCACGCAGTTTCATATTTCCCGGATATACCCGGATCATTTCAAGCCACCCTAAGACTTCCCTGCTTTGGGCAGACACAGGAGACACTGACACTAAAAAAGTAAAACAGATCAGTATCAATATATGTTTTTTCATCAATTTTTTCCCTTTGAAAACCCTCTTTAATTATTTTGAGTCCGTTCAGATAATGTGAATAGTTATCTTGGCAAACCCGAATTTTACATCCTTATACAGCCTATTCTTATAATTTGCAAAAAAAACTCGACAAAGATGTATCAAATCTTCCGGTTTTAAGAAAAAAACTCACCTGTCCGCATACATTTTTTTTGTTCATAATTAACGTGTGGGAGTCATGCGTGATTAAAAAATCCTTCATTCCTTTCAACTCAGCGCTTCTGACGGAGACTTTGTCGTCATCTTTGCCCGGGATGATCAAGGACAGAATGGGATTACCTGAACAGCCAGATTTTCGATTGTATTTTTCCGTGAAGGATACGCCTGATTAATAACGTTAAAGCCTTTTTTTTCAGATGGGCTTCAAGGGTTGACAACGATTTTTTTTGTCCGCGCAAGTCCATGAAGCAGAATGACGCAATCGCAGGACTTGTCTGTGTTCTGATCAGCCACAGGAGCTAAATCTTTTTCCCGATATAGAAAACATAGCCGTAAAAGTCTTTATATCGGTAATATAATTCAGCTTCATGTCTTTGATTTGCGATGAGTTCTTCAGCTGCTTTATTACCTGAATATTTTTTCAAAAAGTTTTTCTGTGCAGGAATTTGCGGGATATAAAAATGTTCAGTCCAACAATTTTCAGGCAGAACAAAACTGGCAATTGGAATGTACTCAGCTTTTTGCATTTGTGCGACTTTATTTGGGATGGTATCTATCTCCGGATACGCATCCTTCCAGAATTCGTCGATTTCGACAGGCCGTTCTTCGGTAAACCATGAGGCCTCAGAAACGGCAATATAGCCTCCGGTTTTCAAAAACTTACGCCATTCATTCAAGCCCCGCTCAAACCCGATATTGTAGATTGCGCCTTCCGACCAGATAAGGTCTAATTCTTCATGCTGAAAAGGAAGGTTGTCCATCGAACCCACCATACCATTTATTCGATCCTGAAAATTCAATTTGTTAGCATTAATGTTAAACAGATCTATAAAGGTGGAAAACAAATCGATACCTGTGATATGTCCTGGCGTATGACAAGCCATTACCATTGTCTGACCGCCGGTTCCACAACCGATATCAGCAATGCGGGATTCGTTTGTCAGATTATCAATAAAGCTTAAGGCTTTAATAGTTGCTTCAGGGCTACCCGGCCCTTGTCGTTTCATACCTGAATAATATTCGCAGATTAATTTGAAGTCAAATTCGTGGATTGATTTTGTTTCTTCATTCATGATTTTTATCCGGTTTTTTCAGAAAAAAGTCAGCCAACTGTTAATATGGTGGGAAAGTTGTTCCAACAAAGATTATGTTCTGTGTTGCATCTATTTGTTTTCAATTTAGATATGATTCATATTTAAATATAGCTAAAATGTCAATGAAAACTGTTTATTTAAAAAATCACATGCTATTGCCTTGCAGAATTACAGAAAGAAAGAACGTTGCTTTATTCTAAAAAGAATAATATATTTTTTGTTTTAAGTTACCATGTCGGTACATGGTTAAATCTATATATACAAAAAGGAGAAAAACAATGCGCAATCATGCAGGCTGGCTATTTTTATTCGTTTTTTCCTTTCTTCTATTTTCCAGCATCGTGACAGCAGATCCCGGTACGAATGAAATCATCCTTTTCGAACACCCCAATTTTGTGGGACAAAGCAAAACCTATACACTGAAGTCCGGGCAAAGACATCTGATTGTTCATGATCTTGGTGCATTGCGAAATAAAATATCCTCCTTGCAGGCCGGGTCGGATGTCGCTGTTGTTTTATGCGCCAATCCTCCGGCGGAATATCAGGCTGTTACTGATATTCAGGCCTCGTTGACCGGTTTTCATGAGACGGTCAACTCAACTGCTTTTCACGATGCGCTGATTATTTATCGTCCCAAACAGGGGTTTCCGGGCCATATTGTTCTGGAGTCCATCGGGGAGAAGAGTTCCGGTCTTTTTACCTCCCACAGACCCGGTGTGTACTACTATTTCGAGCCTGGGGTTGAAGGCCGCAATAGTCTTGAAGTCGGCCGTCTCCCGGAACACACCAACGACAATTTCGATCGGCTTGTTCTTTCGCCGGGTAAACTGGGCAGTATCAGAGTAAACCTCTACCCGCATCCGCAATTTATGGGAACGCCGCTTGAATTTCCCGGAAAAGGATCTTCCGCACGGATCTTTTCTTTATGGGATTTCAATATTGGCGATCAGGTGTCTTCCTTTATTCTTGCATTTGAACCGGTATCCAAGGTCGGAGGGGCGGTTTCTTCAAAACCAAAACCGGCTCCGCCCCCCATGCTGCCGGTGATCATGGAAGCCAAGCCGATTCCAGCACAACCGCAACCCATGGCACCGCCGGCAACAGTTTCGATGGCCGGAAGCTGGAACAGTTCCATCAACCTGCCCTACGAAATTGAGCAGGATGGAGATACCATATCCTGGTTTTTGCCCATTGCCCTGCAAAAGGCTAAAGGGACAATATCCGGAGATATTGTGGATGTGACCTGGGTGGATCTTAAGGGTGCTGGCGGTAATTCCGGAAAAATTATAAAAAAAGACAGTGCAGGGCGTGCGTTGGAAATTCACTGGAAAGACGGGGTGATCTTTTTTCGAAAATAATATGGGTCATTGATCCGGCCCGGACAGATGTATTGATCAGCACCAGAGAACCATTGTCAGCAATCTGAAAACAAAGCATACATATTTTGGAGGATGGTATGAGAAAGTTTACCAGTTGTTCAATGAAAAACGGAATACTGCTTCTTGCTTCTGCGGTTATTTTTTTCGGGCTTTACGGCGCTGCTGCCGCAACCGGCCCGGTTGTAAGCGGAGCAATCAAACAGGGGGGCGGGGTATCAGCGACACCGATTTCCATTCCCCGCCCCATTCAACTTGAAAAATTTACAGATTTTGTGCCGATAAACAAAGACCAGGCCTCATCCGGTCAGGTATTGGGCGCTGTGCCGGGCAGTATTGACGGGTGCGATCTTGTATCGGTGGAGGACAGCAATATGGTGTTGTCCCTGCGTTACCGGACTGCCCCGACAGTGAAGGGACCGGTCTATTCCGGCGCCTTCATCTATGATGAAAACCAGCAGAGTATTGATGCAGGGTATAAACCCAATGCGCTCAGACAGCTGCCGGAAGGCACCACTCAAACCATTCTGGTACTGCCGCCCAAACCCTTTCAATCCCAGTATATTATGACCTTTTTAATTCAGTCGGGAAAGGTCATTGTTAACGGCCGCTTCAAGCTGCCCTTTTTGTGGGATGGGCAGAATGGACGGCTGATTCAGGAAGCACAGGTAAAAATGAATCAGGAAAAGAAGGATACCGACCTTCAAAACAAGGCCCAGTTTTGCCGTTCTTATGCCAGCCAGGCGCTTGCCCAGTATGAACTGGCTGTAAAACATAAGCTTTCCGGCATTGTGCCGCCGGTATGGAGCAATGATTATGACAGCCATTATAACTGGTGTATGACAGTTCCAGATGAAACCGCCAGTCAGGGAAATGAGATCAGAACCGCATATTTAAAAAAACATGCGGCAGCCGATGCAGCCACCCTTCCCGATGCCATGGCAAAGAAACCGGCTGCGCTGCCTGAAAAACCGATCCTGAAAGGGCCGGGTATCAAAAAGCCCATTCAGATCAAAGGATTTGATCCCGGCCGGGGGCCATAAAACCTTGTTTCGGCAGTTGCTGCTGATCGGTTTCTTTATGGTGGGGCTGTGCATCTTCCGGTGTGTTGATGGTTTTGCTGAAACCGGATTTATCTATCCTGCGGAATGGGAACCCCATACGTCCGTGTGGATGGGCTTTCGCACCCATGATGAAGGCCTGGTTCATGAAGCCTTTTTGCAGCAGCTCATCCAGACTGTGACGGATCATGTTCATGTGCATCTGGTGGTCGAAGACCAGGGACTTTTCTCGGAACAGCCCATCTATTTCTCCATGCTGGGCATAGACCCGTCCAGGATTACAGTTCAAATTCTGAAGCCCGCTGATTTTTGGTTCCGGGATTCAGGGCCGCTTTTTCTGGTCAACCAACGGAAGCAAAAGGCTGTTGCTGATTTTAATTTCAGTAATTACCAAAATACAGGATTAAAAAACCGATCTCAAAAAGCCAAAGATCTTGATCAAATTGACCGGAACATTGCAGGCCACAGGCGCCTGCCGCTGATTGCTTCACCTGTTGTCCTTGAAGGCGGCGCCTTTGATGTAAACGGAAATGGTACGATTCTTCTGTCTTCCCTTATTTTACAGCGCAATCCGGATATGACAAAGGAAACCATTGAACAGGAGATCCTGCGCACTCTGGGCCAGAAAAAAGCAATCTGGCTCAACCGGGGACTGGCCCAGGATCCGCAAGGGGCACAGCAGATAGCAGAAGGATATTGGGGCCGGGGCACCGGTGGGCACGTGGATCAATTTGCCCGGTTTGTCAATCCCGGCACGATTCTCCTGGCATGGACAGATGCCCCTCATCCGGTCAACCGGATCAATCATGACCGGATGAGGGAAAATTACCGGATTTTGCTCAAGGAAACCGATCAGGATGGAAATGCGTTCACCATTATAAAGGTCCCGCTGCCGGAGCTTGACATACAACAAACAGTTTCAAGCAAAACCGATGCTGTATATGATGTGGCCGCAACCAGTTACCTGAATTTTTTGATTACCAACGGGCTGGTTCTGGTTCCTGAATACTGGGCTCCGGGAAAGCCTTTATCCGTCAAGCAAAAAGATGATTTTATGAAGAATTTAATGAAACATTTTTTCCCCGGCCGGGAGATTAAAACCATCAACCCGATCAGCCTGAATCGGTATGGCGGTGGTTTGCACTGCATTTATCAGCAGGAACCGCAATGAAGACAAAAATGAATATTTTTTTTACATGGAGGACATAATGCAACCATCAGCCTATGACCATCGTTTTAGTGCAGGGATCGTTTTCGTATTCTTCATCCTGGTAATGCCGATGATTATTTGTTTATCATCGGCGTCTGCCGTTAATCTGGAAGCCTGCCGGCGGTATGCTGCCGAGTCTGTCCGGCAGAATGAGCAGAATGTCGCCTTGAAAGCCGGATTTACAGGGCCGGCATGGAACAGCAGCTTTGATCACCACTATAACTGGTGTGTTCAGGGAAACAATCTGGCGGACACACCGACGCATCTGGCAAACCGGGAAAAGGCGCTCCAGGAAAATGCCATAAAATTTGCAAAGGAAGCATTTAAACGATATGGCACTGAATCAGTGAGGCAGTTTAATGAATCCAAAGCCATGGGTGCCGGCTTTGGCCCGCCGGTATGGAGTCCGGATTATAACTCCCATTACAACTGGTGCCGTCAGGGCAAAAATGTATTGACCACACCGGGTCATCTGGCCAGCCGTGAAAAAGCACTTCAGGAATATGCCATTTTGCACAATAAAGGACCTGCAATGAAGATGCTGCAGGGTGTCAAGGCTGTTGAAATGGGCAAACCTTCCGCTTCCCCGGCATATGGTAAACCAGCCATGGCTGCCAAACCCAAAAATAACAGCGTTGCCCTTGCCGGACGAAAGGGGCTCAGGCAATCCATTGGGCGCCAAAACGGGGGAAAGCTTGAATTGACTCCATCCACACCGTTTTTAATACCTGAAGGCGCTCTGGAGATCAAGTCTCTCATTGATATACCGGAAACCGGTCTTTACAAAATACATTTGAATATAGCCAGGACCTATCCGGGCGTTTCGGTCAGCCCGCGGATTGATGCTGAAACAATCTCATATCAATTGCAGCAGAAAAACAGTATTGATGCTTTAAAACCGACACTGAATGCAGCCAAATTCAATTTACCGGTTCAGAATAAAGCCGTATTCCAAAAAACCGCATCAGGTTCATATGTCCCCTGGATTGTCAGTGACCGTTCCATTTCCACCGCTGCCCCGGTGCCATCGGATTATTATTTCTGGGTGGATAAAGCGCATCTTCCGGCAAACGGAAAACTGCAATTCCGCCTTCAGGTGACGGGCACTGAAAAAAACAGCAGCAGCACATCCAAAGGAGAGATCGGAGAGTCCGGATTTGTTGCCACAACACCAGCCTTGCTTAAAGATCATGCCCAGGTTAAGGGCAGCTTTTCAGTTGACCATGTGGTGTCTTATAAAACGGCATTTAAAGATAAATTCACCGTTAACGGTTCGTATGTCCCCTATTCAATCGTGACACTCCCATCGGTTCAGCACAGCGGCATGAAATTCAGTGTGATTGAAACACCGGTTCTGGAGCTTTCCAGTAAACAAAATACTCAGGAATCCCCCGCGCTTTCATTTTTTGTGGCCAATGCAGAAAGGCTGTCCTCCCAGAGCGGTCAGTTAGATGAGGGTGCAGGTGCCCTGGGCGGTGTTACTGTGGTGAAAAATCAAAATGCATGGATTTACAGGCAGGTATTCACCAGGGAATACGGACAGGCAAAGGATTGCGGGAGCCTGACGTTCAATGGTGCTGCCATTTGTTCAAAATGGAAACAGGTTCGATATTATGATTGGGACATGCCGCCAAAAGGGTACAATGGATCTTTCCTCTATGATATTGAAAATCCGCCCACAGGAAGCTATAGCTTTGTTGTTGCCAATAACCCCATTGACGCACGGGTCACCTCTTTGGAATTGTTTACCACCCGGGGATGGTTGACGGATTCAAGGCTTATTGCCGGTGATAATCTACGCAATGAGGTGGTGGTGGCTGCGCGAAATGCAGCGCCAGTAAAATGGACATATGTGGCAGAGCTTTCCAGGATAACCATATCAGACCAGGCAGAAACCGAGGATGATAAGTCAGATGAGCATTTCGGGGAATTTTCCCTCCTGGCCACATCTGTTTTAAGCGAACCGCTCAGGGATAATCAAATAGCAGTCGGGCCAGACCAGATCTTCAGTCGTTCCATGCCTTTTCCCATGATCGATAACGAAGACCGTCCAAAGAACTTTGGCATGCGGCCATTGGCAAACAAAGGCGGAGATCCGGTCAATAATAAAGGCGCAACAACCTATCCCAGAGTACCCATCTTTGTGATGGATTATAATACCCTGGAAGCATATGACAGTCTGCTGCTGAATGTTCTGATGACCGAACATGATGAAAAAACATTCTGGCAGGAAAATGGTGCGGTGATCACAGCTTTTTTCAACTACGTCAAAGATGCGGGCGGAAGTTTTGTGGGATCTAATCCGCTGGGGTTTGCAAAGGGTCTTTATGCCTTTGCTGCAACCGAGTTAAATTCCAGTACCCAGGTAGATGATTTTATGGGAAATGCAGCCCTGGCCGTATTTAAAAAAGACAATTTCGGGCTTAAAGATATGAATGAAACAATATACACGCCCGAGGGTCCTGCAGACGCCAATTGCTTTGATATGTCATACAGTGCCGAAAATCAGGGGCAGGCATCTGTGTCATCGTCTGCTCCCAAATGCGGCAATTCAAGAAATATAACTTCAACCATAAAACTTCGAAAAATACAGCAGCTGGACAGCTGGGCTGATGTCCAGTTGATCAATTATACGCCGGTGGACAATGCCATATTCCCATTTATGCCCGAGTATGCAATGAAAACCATGGCCCCGGATAAAAAATGGGATCAATATCTGACGGAAGGGCTGTTATCAAACAGTCACAGCAGTTATCAGGTCTCTGTGTTCAATGATATCAAACCCGGAAAAACAGTGACTGTCCGGGCACCGCAACAGCCGTCACATAACCCATCTGTGTCCTCCATCAATAAAGGAGTGCTCCTGGGAAGCGAGTGGGAACGCGGTCAGCAAACCCCGAACAGCCAGTACTGGAACGGAAAGGGATTTACTTATTATCAGGCGATATTGGAAGATGGTACGGCTTTTGGAAGGACTCCTGCAGCAGTCATCTCCTTTACCCTGTACCATGAGGATGTCATTAAGCACGCCGAAGAAAAGGATTACTACTGGTTTGATGCGGATGGAAATGTGAACACCATCGGTATAAAATCGACCAGGATACCAAACAGCGATTTTTACAGGGTGGATATAAAACTGTTGGATTCAGGCGACTGGCTTGCCGAGGCAAATTTTGTGGCCTATGTTTATGTGAATTGATCCCGGATAGATTATCCGATCCGGACGGCGGGCTTGCGAAGACATGCCGATACTGGTATACAGGAATGGCTTGATTTTAATGAAGGTTTAAATATGCGGGGTTGAACATTTGGGCGGTCAGAAGGCGGGTAAATTCATTGTTTTTGAGGGAATAGACGGTTCCGGGAAAAGTACCCAGATACAGATGGCACAAAAGCATCTTGTGCAGGCAGGATATGATGTTTATGCCACATTTGAGCCCACGGACGGGCCTGTGGGCAGACTGATCCGCCAGATGCTTTCAGGAAAGGTGCCCACGGACCAAAGAACCATTGCATCTCTTTTTGCAGCAGACAGAACCGATCATCTGATGAATGAAACCTGCGGGATAAAGAAAATTGTGGATCAGGGGAAACTTGTGCTGTGTGACCGGTATTATTTTTCATCCTACGCATATCATTCACAATATATTGATATGGACTGGGTGATTCATTCCAATGCGCTGAATGCACAGATTTTGAGGCCGGATCTGACGATTTTTATTGATGTTGATCCGGATGTATGCTTTCAAAGGATAAAAGATAATCGAAGCAGTTTTGACATGTACGAAAAAATGGATGTCATGAAAAAAGTCAGGGATAATTATTTTAAAGCCTTTGATAAATTAAAGGATACGGAACAGGTGGTGATTATCAATGGCAATCGGCCGGTGCAGGAGCTTGCGGATGATATATCAGATAAAATAAACAACGTTTTAGAAAACAAGTGACCTTAAGGGCGCAATATTTATGAATAAAGATCATATAAAAACAATCTGTGTAATAGATGGTCAGGGGGGCGGTATCGGCTCTGTGGTCATTAAAAAATTAAAGGAACGGTTTGAAGAAAAAGTGATGGTCATAGCGCTTGGAACCAATGCCATTGCAACGGCCCAGATGCTTAAATCCAGAGCCAACAAGGGTGCATCCGGAACCAATGCAATCGTGCAGACGGTTAAGAAGGCCGATGTGATTATCGGGCCTGTGGGTATTATTATTCCCCATGCCATGATGGGAGAGGTGACGCCTTTGATGGCAGAAGCGGTGAGTCTGGCAGAGGGGGTGAAAATTCTGCTGCCCTTAAGTCAGGAAAATCTGAAAATCGTTGGTACAAATAATCTGCCGCTGCCCCAGATGGTGGATGAAATGCTGGAACAATATTTATCTGTTTTATAATGGATAAGGTATAAAAGATAAGGAGTGATAAAAATTATGTGTGAAGCAAATGCATATTTACTTGAAGAAGACAAGGAAACCCTTTTAATGGAAGCTGTGGATAAAGTGGAGCCGGATGAAGACGGTATCCGGCTGATATCCATTTTCGGTGAACAAAAATTTATCAAAGGCGGGATATATTCATTATCCCTGGTGGACCATAAAGTATATATCAAGCAATCATAAGTAATATCAGGTGTCTTGAAATTTAATAGTTGAGACACCTGATGAAAGATTGACAAGTCAGTACATAATGCTGCTGATTTTAATCATTTTCTGCATTTCTAAATTAATTTTTGTGATTTCAATAATTTTTTATCATTGACTGAATGGGAATCATAAAATTTTTCAGATATATTTTTTCATTGACAAGCATTTTCACGCATTATAATTGTGATAACCATGTTGGCACAAAGTGAAACTGGCACATTCAGCACAATTTTATATTTTTTTGATATTTGTTTAAAGCGGTTAAGTCGATCATATTGTCAGGTTTGGGTTTTTAACAGCATCAAGGAGGTGCCCGTGAAAGATGAACAAAGCTTACCAGATGAACAAGAAGAGAAGACCGGGGTTTCCAGGCGATCGTTTTTAAAGGTGTTTACAGGAACGGCTGCCGGGATTGGTATTTCCCAGGTTTTCAACCCTGCGCTTGTGAGGGCATTAACCAAGGCACTGGAAAAACACCCGGTGCTCTGGATACAGGGGCAAGGCTGCACAGGATGTTCGGTTTCCATATTGAACAGTGTTGAGCCTTCCATCGCGGATGTGATCCTCAAGGTGATCAATCTGGAATTTCTGCCTACAGTTATGACCAGCGAAGGCCAGACAGCCATGGAAAATCTTTATCGTGTCGCAGACGCATATAATGGGAAATTCTCACTGATTGTTGAAGGGGCGATTCCAACAGCAGCAGACGGAAAATATTGTGTTGTCGGCGAATATCATGAAAAAGAAATTACCATGGTGGATCTTGTAAAGGATCTGGGTTCCAAAGCAGGCAGTGTTATTGCTGTGGGAAGCTGTGCATCCTATGGGGGCATCCCTGCTGCCAAGGGGAATGTCACCGGTGCAACCGGTGTGATGGAATTTTTTAAGCAATATGCAATCAAGACACCGGTGGTCAATATCCCCGGCTGTCCGCCGCATCCGGACTGGATGGTCGGATCACTTGTTTACCTTTTGGAAAAAGGGATTCCGGAGCTGGACAGCGATGGTCGACCAATTCTCTTTTTTGGTGAAAATATCCATGAGCACTGTCCCCGGCTTGAACAATATGATAATAACAACCTGTCCGAGAAAATGTCTGATGCTCAGGGCTGCCGGATGGAGCTTGGGTGTAAAGGTCCGAACACATATGCAGATTGTTATAAGCGTAAATGGAACAATGGCATGAACTGGTGCGTGGATAATGCACTTTGTATCGGTTGCGTTGAACCGGGTTTCCCGGATTCATTCTCTCCTTTTTATGAACCCGCATAAAAATACGATTCAAAACCTTTAACCCACAGGGAGATTATATTATGGCAGGTTGTAAACCCAAGACAGAAGCAGAATCAGACAGCAGCAAACAGGCTGCACTGGTGTCCGGTGGCAAAAAAATTAAAGTGGCGATTGATCCGATCACCCGGATTGAAGGTCATCTGAAAGTGGAAGTGGAGATTAAAGACAATGTGGTATCTGATGCCAGAATTTTTGGCGGCATGTACCGCGGTTTTGAGCAGATACTCATCGGCAGGGATCCCCGGGATGCAACCCAGATTACCCAGCGGATCTGCGGGGTGTGCCCGACTGCACATGCCACAGCCTCGGCGCTGGCGCTGGATGATGCCTTTGGCATCACACTGACGCCCAATGGAAGGATTGCAAGGAACCTTATTCTGGGAGCCAATTTTCTGCAGTCCCACATCCTGCATTTTTATCATCTGGCAGCATTGGATTATGTGAACGGACCGGACGTGGCCCCCTTTGTTCCCCGATATGCAAAAAACGATGTCCGGGTGTCCAAAGAAATTAACGAAGAGGCCGTGAAACAATATCTTGAAGCGCTTGAAATGCGCAAAATCTGCCATGAAATGCTGGCGCTTCTGGGGGGCAAAATGCCTCATGTTCAGGGAATTATGGTGGGGGGTACCACAGAAATTCCCACCAGAGAAGCCTTGAATTTATATGCTGAAAAATTCAAGGTGGTCAAAAAATTTGTAATGGAAAAATATATTCCCCTTGTGTATCTGCTTGCCGGACCCTATGGTGATCTTCTTAAAACCGGCGGGGGATATAAAAATTGTGTCGCATGGGGTGTTTTTCCCATGGATGATGCAGGCAATACGTTGTTAAAACGCGGAGTCTATACAGACGGGAAAGATTATCCTGTGGATGTATCGCTTATTAAAGAATATGTGAAATATTCCTTTTTTGATGATTCAACCACCGGTTTAAATCCCAGACAGGGAAAAACAGTTCCGGATGTGAACAAAAAGGATGCGTATTCCTTTATAAAGGCCCCCAGATATAATGGAAAACCCCATGAAGGCGGGCCGCTGGCAAGAATGTGGGTGACAAATCCGGAACTGTCCAAAACCGGTCAGGAAAAACTGGGTGTCAAACGCATGCGGGACATCGGTGATGCTGCGTTTTCTGTTCTTGGCAGACATGTGGCACGAGCTGAAGAAACCGCCATGGTGGCGGATGCTGTGGAACTCTGGCTGTCCCAGGCCCAGCCGGGCAAGGAAACCTTTGTGCCGTCTCCCATCCCGGATTCTGCAGAGGGACTTGGCCTGACAGAAGCGCCCAGGGGAGCGCTGCTGCATTATGTGGATATCAAAGATAAAAAGATTGCCAATTATCAGATCACTTCAGCGACCATCTGGAATGCCAATCCCATGGATGATATGGGGCAGCGGGGTCCCATGGAGCAGGCTTTGATCGGTATTCCGGTGCCTGATCCTGCAAACCCGGTGAATGTGGGGCGGTTGATCCGCTCCTTTGACCCGTGACTGGGTTGCGCCGTCCACGTGCTGGACGCAAAAACCGGTCGTCAGATCAAGGTTGAAATACCCTTATGAAAAAACTGCTGGTATTGGGGGTTGGAAATATTCTGATGATGGATGAAGGGATCGGTGTCCATGCGATCCGTAGATTCTGGGAGGAAAACAGCGATAATGATCAGGTTGATTTTATCGACGGCGGAACCTTTACCCAGGATCTGTTTTATCTGTTTGAAAAATACGAACATCTGCTGGTGCTCGATGTTGTGCGGGCAGGGCAGGCCCCTGGAACCATTTACAGTCTGGATGAGGAAGATCTGGTAAAAAACCAGAAACAGGTTCTGTCCCTTCATGATGTTGACCTTCTGGATTCTCTTGGAATGGCCAGAATGCGGGGATTCAGCCCAAAACTTAAAGTGGTCGGGATTGAGCCGGAAAAAATCGACTGGGGAGTGGAAATGACACCCACACTTACCCGGGCGTTTGACTCATTTATCACTGTGGCAAAAAATCAGATTGAAAGGCTGATTGCATAAACCCGTTAACAGATCCTTGGCAGTTGTTCTCCTGTAAGCATGTCAACAAGCCGGACCCCTCCGATGGCAGTTTGCAGCAGAACAACGCCGGGATCTGTATGGGTAACCTCCCCGATGATGGCAGCATCTTTGCCGAATTCGTTTTTCTGTATAATCTCAAGTGTTTTTTGTGCATCCTGTTTTGATGTAAAACAGATTAATTTTCCTTCATTGGCAATATACAGCGGATCAAAGCCCAGCAGTTCGCATACGCCTTGAACCGATCCTTTGATGGGCAAAGAAGGCTCATAAATTTTTATGCCGACTTTTGATTGAACCGCAATCTCGTTCAAAGTTGTTCCCAGGCCGCCCCGTGTGGGATCTCGAAAAACATGGACATCACAGCCGGATTCAATGATCTGCCGGGTCATGGTGTTCAAGGCTGCAGAATCGGTTTGAATATCAGACTCAAAGGATAATCCTTCCCGTGCTGTCAGGACGGCTATTCCATGATCTGCCAAGGTGCCGCTGAGAATGATCTGATCTCCGGGTTTTGCATTATTGCCGGAGACATGGATACCGGATGGCAGGATGCCGATGCCGGATGTATTGATAAAGATTTTGTCCGCTTTGCCTTTGGGGACCACCTTGGTATCACCGGTGACAATTTTTACACCGGCTTTTTTTGCACCGCTTGCCATGCTTTCAAGAATGATTTTTAAATCCTTGAGCAAAAAGCCTTCTTCAAGGATCAACCCTGCGCTGATGACTTTGGGTACAGCACCGCACATGGCAATGTCGTTGATTGTGCCGTTTACTGCCAGATCGCCGATGTTTCCGCCGGGAAAAAAGATGGGGTCCACCACATAGGAATCAGTTGAAAAAGCCAGCCTGCCCGGTTCAAAATCCAGGATGGCACCATCATCCTGACAGGAGAGTTCCGGATTGTCAAACAGGGGCAGAATCAAGTCCGCAAACAGGGCATGGGAGATTTTTCCGCCTGAGCCATGATCCAATAAAATTTTTTCAGTGTTCATTTTTTCCCTTTTTGTTTCATTTTTTTGAAAATTCAGTTGTATCTGTAAAATGCAGCACAGGCGCCTTCACTGGAAACCATGCAGGGACCGACCGGTGTCATGGGGGTACATTTTTTCTTATACAGCGCACATTGGGTCGGGTTTTTAAGCCCCATCAGAATTTTACCGCAGGCGCATCCGGCAGGCTCGGGTGTGTCAATCGCCTGGATATTGAATTTTTTCGTTGCATTAAATGGATGGAATTCTTTTTTCAGCGCCATGCCGCTTGAGGGGATGCTGCCGATTCCCCGCCAGACAGCATCACAGGGTTCAAAAACCTGGCTTGTGATTTTCTGTGCCTTTATGTTGCCAAGGTCAGATACCGCACGCGGGTAGGCGTTTTGAAGCCCTGGTGTGTTGTGCTCATTTTGCTCAATCAGCATGAGAATGGCATTTAAAATATCCACGGGTTCAAATCCTGCGATCACGGACGGAATCTGATATTTTTCAAAGGTGTCTTTGTAGGCATGGGTGCCGGTGATCACAGAAACATGACCCGGCAGGATGAATCCGTCAATGTGGATGCCGTCGGTTTCCATGAGCGCTGCAAGTGCAGGAGGTGTCAGTTTGTTGGCCGGATGAATGCAAAAATTCCGGATGTGCTCAGCCGCTGCGGTCAGAATTCCTGCCGCAATGGTGGGGGTTGTGGTTTCAAACCCCACGGCACAGAAGATCACTTGCTTGTCTTTGTTTTCCCTGGCAATGTGTACTGCGTCAAAAACAGAATATACCACCCGGACATCTGCGCCTTCTGCTTTTTCCTTTCCAAGGGTAGAGCCGGACCCGGGCACGCGGATCAGATCTCCGAATGTGGTGATAATGACATCGTCTTGTTTGCAAAGATGGATAAAGGTATCAATGTCTTTTTGTGCCGTGACGCAAACCGGGCATCCGGGACCTGAAAGCAGGGTAATGTTTTTGGGAAGCACACTCCGGATGCCATGCCTGAAAATGGAAGTGGTGTGTGTGCCGCACACTTCCATCAGACGCAAAGGCTTTTTGCTGACAGCTAAAATCTTTTTTATGATTTGCTTTGCCAGTGCGCCGTCCCTGAATTCTTCAACATATTTTAAACTCATGATCCGTTTTCCTCCAAAGCAGCTGCGACCATCACCTGGCCCAGACATATGCCGCCGTCACCTGTGGGCACCTGTGTGTGGGTAAATACCTCAAACTCCAGGGCCGTAAGTTTATGTATCATATTTTGCAGTATGATATCATTATTAAATACGCCGCCGGACAGCACGACCTTGTGAATACCGGTTTCCTGGCATATTTGTACTGCTGTTTTACTGAAAAGGTCAACCAGGGTTTGATGGAATTTCAAGCTGATGCGGTTTTCCGGCTGCTTTTTTCTTAAATCTGTGATGATCTGCCGGATGCAGGGCAGCATATCCATTTCAAAAACCGTGTCCTTATTGTGGTTTTGAACAGCGGTGATATTGAACGCATATGCATTTGCACTGTCATCCTGACAGGATTGGGCAATGGCTTCAAGCGCCATGGCAGCCTGGCTTTCATGGGAGATTTCATGGCATAGACACAGCAGGGATGCCACTGCATCAAACAGTCTTCCTGTACTGGAGGTTAAAGGAGAATTTAATTTTTTCCGGATCATCTGGCAGACAAATTCCAGTTTTTGTTTTTCAATCTGTTGAATGTATTCAATGTCCAGGTTTAAAAAATCTTTTCCAAAAGCCGCATACAAAAATGATGCGGCCATGCGCCAGGGTTCCAGTGTTGCCTTGTCTGCACCGGGCATGGGGATATGGCAAAGATGGGCTTTTCGTTTAAATTCTTTACGGGTGCATAAAAGGATTTCACCGCCCCAGATATGGCCGTCTGTTCCATATCCTGTGCCGTCAAGGGTGATGGCAAGGACAGGTTCATCCACATTGTTTTCTGCCATGCAGGATACGGCATGGGCATGATGATGCTGGACTGCCTGTTTTTTAATTCCCGATTGTGTGATGGCATATCGGGTGCTCATATAACCCGGATGCAAATCATGGGCAATGATTTGGGGCTGAACATCAAAAATCTGTTTTAAATGGGCAATGCTGGTCTTAAAATAGGCTTGGCTTTTCAGGTTTCCCAGATCTCCGATATGCTGACTGAGAAAAACATCTGAATTTCGCGTGACACATACTGTATTCTTCAGTTCCGCACCGCAGCCCAGAATGGAGACTGCCATTTTTTTGTCCATGTGCACAGGCAGCGGCGCATATCCTCGTGAGCGGCGAATGAACCGGGGTTGACCTGCCTGAACCCGCATAATTGAGTCATCAGCCCGAAAATAGATATCCCGGTTGTGCAGCAGAAAATAATCTGCAATATGCCCAAAGGCATCAAGGGCATCCTGATTGTCAATGGAAAGGGGGTCTTTGGATCGGTTGCCGGAGGTCATGACCAGTATGTCAGGTCCTTTTGCAAGCAATAGAGAATGCAGCGGCGTATAGGGCAGCATCACACCCAGGCAGGGGTTAAAAGGCGCAACTGCGTTTACAGGCCCGCCAGGACAGGGGGTTTCATCTGTCTGCTTTTTTCTGAGCAGCACAATGGGGCGGTGATAGGATTCAAGTAATTGTTTTTCCATTTCATTGACATGAACATATCTGCGGATGGTTTGTATCGATCCTGCCATCAGGGCAAAGGGTTTATGCTGCCGGATTTTTTTTTCTCTCAAGCGCTGAACTGCATCTGCACTGGCAGCATCGCAGGCCAGATGAAACCCGCCAAGCCCTTTTACCGCAAGAATTCTGCCCTGGCTTAAACTGTTGGCGGCAAAGGACAGGGTGTGCTGTGAACCGGTTGTAATTTTTTTGCCGGTTGAGTCTGTTAAAAAAATATGTGGGCCGCAATCCGGGCAGGCATTGGGCTGGGCATGAAATCTCCGGTTTGCCGGGTCGTCATATTCTTTCTGGCATGACTCACACATGCCAAAGGCTTTCATGGAAGTTTTGGGCCGGTCATAGGGGATATCTTCGATAATGGTGAACCGGGGCCCGCAATTGGTACAGTTGATAAAAGGATATTCATACCGCCGGTTGTCTTTGTCCTGCATTTCTTCAAGACAGTCAGAACAGGTGGCCACATCCGGAGAAATCAAGGTGTTTCTGTGGCCGGCCGGCTGACTTTTCAGTATTTTAAATTCTGAAAAATGCTTACAGGGGCCATCTGCAGAACGGATATTTTTTATGGATGCAAGTCGGGGAAGTTTCAGACGGATATCATCTGAAAACTGTTTTATGTTTTCGGATGTGCCTTCGACAACTATCTTTACGCCGTCTGCCGTGTTGGACACTTCTCCATACAGATGATGGGTCTGTGCCAGCATGAACAGAAACGGCCGGAATCCCACTCCCTGGACAACACCTTCAATTTCAAGCTGTCTTGTGATGACAGATGACTTCATAACAATATATGCTTAGTTATCCGGTGTATGATCAGATTCATTGGCCAGAATAGTACGCATGTCCTCAAGGGTCTGAAGCGCAGCATCTTCATCCACCTTGCTGATGGCAAAGCCGGCATGGACAATCACATAGTCACCGATTTTCGGATCATCGATCAGCATGATGCTGGTTTCTCTGATGACCCCGTCCACATCCACTTTTGCAATCATATCATTGATCTGTATGATTTTTGAGGGAACAGCCAGACACATATTTTATCACCTGTCCTTATGTTGATTAGAGTGTTGATGAATAATGCTGATAATAAAGAATTTTGATAAAAAAGGCCAACGGTTCTTTAATCAAGAACCGTCAGCCTTTGGAGTGTTTGTGTTATTCAGTCGTGTTTTGGATCTACCAGCCGCGGCTCAGATAGTCATGAATGGAATCTGCAGCCGCACGTCCCGCACCCATGGCCAGAATAACGGTGGCAGCGCCGGTAACGATATCTCCCCCGGCCCATACCCCTCTTTTGCTGGTTTTACCATTGGCAGGATCTGCAACAATATTTCCCCACCGGTTCAGTTTAAGCCCCGGCGTGGAGTTGGTCAAAAGCGGGTTGGCATTTGATCCGACAGATACCACCACCAGATCACAGTCAATCCTGAATTCAGAGCCTTTCACAGGAACAGGCCGTCGTCTGCCGGAGTCATCCGGTTCTCCCAGTTCCATTTTCAGGCATTCCATGCCAATCAGGCGGCCGTTTGCGTCTCCGAAAAACCGGGTGGGATTGGTCAAAAGAACAAATTCGATGTGTTCTTCCTGGGCATGGTGGAGTTCTTCCGCTCTTGCGGGCATTTCTTCCCGGCTTCTTCTGTATACCACTTTTACAGACTCAGCACCCAGTCTCATGGCTGTCCGGGCAGAGTCCATGGCCACATTCCCGGCACCTAATACCACGACATTTTTGCCCCGGGCAATAGGGGTATCATATTGAGGGAACAGATAGCCTTTCATCAGGTTGGTCCGGGTCAGGTATTCATTTGCAGAATAAATGCCGATCAGGTTTTCTCCTTCCAGATTCATAAACCGGGGAAGACCTGCACCTACACCGATATATGCGGCATCATAGCCTTCTGCAAACAGCTCATCTATGGTCACCGATGCACCCACCACTGAGTTGCATTCAATTTTTGCGCCCATTTTTTCAAGGGTGGCAACTTCCGATGCAACGATTTCTTTTGGCAGCCTGAATTCAGGAATACCATAGACAAGCACGCCGCCAGGTTTGTGGAAGGCTTCAAAAATGGTGACATCATGACCTTTGAGCAGAAGATCTCCGGCAACGGTCAGCCCGGATGGGCCGGAACCGATAACTGCAATTTTTTTGCCGGTTTTTTCTTCAACGGGCGGGACTTCGCCAGAGCCGTTTTTGCGTGCATAATCTGCGGCAAAGCGCTCAAGATATCCAATGGCAACGGGTTTGTCTTTTTTGCCGACAATACACTGGCCCTCACATTGTTCTTCCTGGGGACATACCCGCCCGCACACTGCCGGCAGGGCATTTCTTTCCCACAGTTTTTTAGCAGCACCCATGAAATCCTCCTGGGCGATCAGGCTTATAAATTCAGGTATTTTGACGGACACCGGACACCCTTCCATGCATTTGGGGTTTTTGCACTGAAGGCATCTTTTTGCTTCGGCAACTGCCATTTCAGGGGTAAGTCCTTCGGGGACTTCTTTAAAATTCCGTCTTCTGACATCTGGATCCTGTTCGGGCATTTTTGCCCGGGATACTTTTATTTTTTCTTGTTTTTTATCGGACATTTGTTTCTCCATCATATAGTAAGGCCATTAAAGCCTGGATTATTGCTGTCTGCTTTTTTTAAAGGCTTCCATGCTCTGTTTTTCAACCTCCACATAGGATGCCAGACGTTTGGCAAGCTCATCAAAGTCCACTTTGTGACCGTCAAATTCAGGACCGTCAACGCAGGCAAATTTGGTGTCTGTGCCGACAGAGACTCTGCAGCAGCCGCACATGCCGGTACCGTCCACCATGATGGGGTTCAGGCTGACAAAGGTTTTGACATTTTTCTCCTTGGTGATCAGACTGCAGAATTTCATCATGGGAATGGGGCCAATAGCGACAACCAGGTCAATCTTATCATTTTCAAGGCATTTTTTCAGAACATCGGTGACAAATCCATGATGGCCTTTTGATCCGTCATCGGTGCAGATATGCAGGGTGTTGGAAGCCGCTTTCATTTTTTCTTCCATGATCAGAAGATCATAGGACCGGGAACCCAGAATAGTGGTGACATCATTTCCGGCCTGTTTGAGCGCTCTTGCAATGGGGTGCAGAACTGCAATGCCGGTTCCGCCGCCTACACAGACAACTTTTCCAAAGTTTTCAATGTGGGTGGGTTTGCCCAGAGGACCGATCAGGGCATAGTAATCATCGCCCACCTGCAGTTCTTTAAAACGGGCAGTGGATTTTCCGACAACCATGTATATGATCGTGATGGTTCCTTTTTCCGGATTGGTATCTGCCATGGTTAAAGGGATTCGTTCTCCGGTTTCATCGGCCTGGAGGATCACAAACTGTCCGGGTTTTGCTTTTTGTGATATCCGTTCGGCCTGGATTTCGTTTAGAATGATGGTCCCTTGGGCCATTTCTTCACGATTTACAATTTTTGCCATTATCTTTCTCCTAAATTAATAACTATTTCATCAGAACAAGCTGAAAATTTTATTCATCTTTTTTCCTGAAATTAAAAAAAAATAGAATAGGCAGAAATATTTAATAAAATCAAGCTCAAAAGATAGTTTTTCATGTGTGGAATTCATATGAAAATAGTAGAGTTTGGTGTTTTGGATCGGGCAAAAATGATTGAATCGAGTTTAATCACTAAATAAAAGATATAAAATAAGGATTATTCTTGATAATTTGATAAACCCTATTTATTCTGGCCAGGTGAATTTTGTATGTTTGACTGAATGATAAATAAAAATGGAGAAATAAACATGGAAGATGTTGTTATTGTTTCCGGCTGCAGGACGGCCATTGGATCTTTCGGGGGATCACTTTTGCCCATGAACGGCGCAAGTCTTGCGGCGGTTACCATGAAAGAAGCTGTAAAAAGAGCAGGGATATCCCCTGAAATGATAGATGATATCCGATACGGGTGCTGTATGGAATCCTGTGACACGCTGAATGTGGCACGGGTGGCAGCATTGCTTGCAGGTATTCCGGATACGGTGACCGCAGCCACGATCAACCGGGTGTGCATTTCCGGGATGGAAGCCATGATATCCGGAATGGCCATGATACAGGCCGGTATGGCGGATATTATCCTGGCAGGAGGCACCGAACACATGTCCTCGGTGCCGTACAGCGTACCGAATGCCCGATGGGGATGCCGTCTGCAGGATCAGGTTTTTGTGGATAATATGATTCATGCCCTGCACTGCGGGTCTCATATTATGCCCCATCCGGAAGACGGGCCTGTGGATGAAACCAAAGCACCCTTGAGCCTGTATACAGGCAAACCCTATGCCATGGGGCATACGGCAGAATTTATTGCCCAGCATCTGGATATTTCAAGACAGGAAATGGATGAGGTGGCATTGAAAAGCCACAATCAGGCAGAGCGGGCGACTCTGGACGGATCTTTCAAAGAGGAGATTGTTCCGGTTCCGGTGCCCCAGAAAAGAAAAGATCCAGTTGTTTTTGATAAAGATGAACATTTCAGGCCGGGCATGACCATAGAAAAGCTGGCAGCATTGCCGCCGGCCTTTATTCCGAAAATCGGGAAAGTAACAGCAGGAAATGCTTCAGGTATTAATGACGGTTCAACCGGCATGGTCATCATGTCTGCTTCCAGGGCAAAACAGTTGGGCATTACACCGATTGCACGGATTAAAGCCACCTCCAGAGGTGCATGTCATCCGTCTGTTATGGGGCTTTCACCCGTACCGGCAGTGCAGAACCTGCTGAAAAACACCGGGATGAAGATTTCGGATTTTGATCTGGTGGAAGTGAATGAGGCATTTGCCGGTCAGTATATCGGGTGTGAAAGACAGCTGGAGCTGGATCGTGATAAAACCAATGTCAATGGTTCGGGAATCGGACTCGGGCATCCCGTGGGATCCACGGGAGCCCGGATTGTTGTTTCACTGATGCATGCATTAAAAAATCATAACAAATCCACGGGGCTTGCCACGCTTTGCGGCGGCGGCGGGGTATCCATGGCATGTGTGATAGAAATGCTTTAAATTTTAAGCTGTTCCACTATTTTGTTTAAGTCCGTTGCAAGACCGGACAGAGTCTTCGCGTTTTCTTTGATCTGCCGGCTGTCTGCTGTGGTCTGATCTGCGGCCTGGTTTACTTCAGATACGCTCTGGGTGACCTCCATTGTTACTGCAGAAATCTGGTTGAAATTATTATTCACCTCTTCAAGACCGGTTGCAGCCTGCCCGATATTGCTGGATATTTCCCGGGTGGTGGAAGACTGTTCCTCGATGGCAGCGGCGACTGAAGATACAATTTCATTGATTTCATTGATAACTTTAACAATGGAATCAATGGCTTTAACCGATTCTGCAGTCGTGGTCTGAACGCCGGTGATTCTGGAATTTATTTCACTGGTTGCTTCAGCTGTCTGCTGGGCAAGCACTTTGATTTCTGCGGCAACAACTGCAAATCCTTTGCCGGCTTCTCCTGCTCTGGCAGCCTCAATGGTAGCGTTCAGTGCCAGAAGATTGGTCTGTTCTGAAATGTCTGCAATGGTTTCGGTCACCTTGGTAATTTGTTTTGCCGCTCTGCCCAGCTCATCTACTTTTGAAGAAACAGCCTGGGCATGCGCAACTGCATTCCGGGTAATCTGACTGCCCTTGGCGGTATTGTTGGCAATTTCCTGAATGGTTGCTGTCATTTCTTCTGCGGCGGAAACCACCATCTGGATATTGGCAGTGGTCTGTTCAGTGGCAGAAGCAATGGTGTTCATGTTTGCACTCATTTCTTCTGCGGCGGCTGCCACTGTATTTGATTTTTGAGCTGTTTCATCCGAGTTGGCACTGATCTGATCAGAAATTCTGGAAAGGCTGTCAGAAGATAAAATCAGTGTCTGGGAGCTTGACAGGATATTCCTGAATATTTTTTTGAGATGGTCGGACATGGATGTTAAGGCTTTCGCAAGTGTGCCGATTTCATCTTTTCTGTCTAAATCCATGGCATGCGTAAGATCGCCTTTTGCCATGTCCTTTGCAAAGGCAAGCACCTGTGCAATCGGCCGGGTAACCAGGCGTGTCAGTATAATTCCCATGATTATGCTTGAAAAGATAGCAAACAGCAGGGCAAGTCCAATGATAATCCGCCATTTGTTTCTGGAAGAATGAATCTGGCCTGCGACAGAATCCAGTGTTGTCGACGCTTTTTGAATGGCCTTGTCTGCACTGGATTCAAACTCATAAATATTGGATTTTAACGGGTTCATTAACTGGTCGGCATCCTGAGCTGTGATGGTATTGTCAGATGAAATCTTTTTGGTCAGCGATGTAAACCCGTCTTTATATTTAATATATGAAGGCTGTGCCTTTAAAATGGATATCATGGTTTCTTCAGGAATAGACGGTGTTTTTCCGGCGATGACGTCCATGTCGGAGACTGTTTTTTCGATATGCTGACAAGTGAGGTCAAATTTGTTTTTGGATTCTTTTTGTTTTTCTGTATTTTCAACGTTCAGGAAAAAATCTTTTTCATACCGCCGCAACTGGAGGATAGAGATTTTTAATTCCTGGGCCTGTTTCAGGAAGACGACATTTGTGTCTACCATGTTCATAACAAAGGAAATATTTCGTGAAATTTTTGAGAATCCGAATCCGCCGACCAGGATGGTTATCAAAGAAACAAAAAGAAAGCCGCCAATAATTTTTCTGCCAAGAGACATATCGTCTATCCACTGAATCTTCATGAACATTTCTCCTTTGGTTTAAAATTTAAGATGATTTTAAATTCAAATATGATAATATTATCCTATTTCATTAAATTACACACAGGTCAATTTAAATTATCCCAAGGTCAGGAGGCATTTAATCATGCAGTATTTTCGATATTTTTTTATATGTTTATTTTTCTTTGGGGCAGCAGTGCAGTCTTTGGCTGATGAAAATAATCAATCCATGCCCGATGAAAAATCTTTGAATAAAGCAAGTCTTGAAGAGCAGATCAGTTATGCCCTTGGGTATGATATTTTTGACAAATTAAAAGAGACCATTGCATTGAGCCCGGAGTATTTTTTTATGGGGGCAAAGGACAGTCTTGCAAAAACACCTATGTTTACAGAGGATCAGCTTCAGAAAATGCTGATGGCCTATCAACGGATCGATCGTCAGAAACAGATTGAAGCTATAAAAAGAGAGGCAGATAAAAACCAGGCCCTGGGCAGTCAGTTTTTAGATGAAAACAAGAAAAAAGAAGGGGTGGTCACACTTTCATCCGGGCTGCAGTATAAAATAATCACACAGGGTACAGGTCCGCTGCCCAAAGAGACGGATATCGTTGAATGTCATTATGAAGGCCGTTTGATTGACGGGACAGTGTTTGATTCGTCTTACAAGCGGGGCAAACCCGCAGTTTTTCAGGTCAGCAGTGTAATTAAAGGCTGGATAGAAGCCCTGCAGAAGATGCCCGTGGGCTCCAAGTGGATGCTGTATATTCCCCCGGAACTGGCCTATGGGGATCAGGGTGCCGGCGCAATCATCAAACCCGGAGACACCTTGATTTTTGAAGTGGAAATACTTTCCATTGTGGACTGATTGATATGAATATATTAGGCGTTCACGGCAGTCCCAGAATAAAAGGCAATTCTGATTATTTAATGTCCTGTTTCATGAAAGAAATGGAAATTCTGGGGCATAAGACCCAGGTGCTGCATGCGGCAAAGCTTAAAATCAATCATTGCATCGGTTGCGGGCATTGTGAAACAAAAGGGGTATGCATCTTTGATGATGATTTTACAACCCAATTTTTACCGGCATTGCACAAGGCAGATATCTTTGTTGTCAGTTCCCCTGTGTATTTTTATGGGTTCCCGTCAGCTCTGAAAACTTTGATTGATAGAATACAGGTGGTCTGGTCACGAAAATATCGTCTCAAAACAGATGATTACAGGGGAAGAGTGCGAAAAGGCGTTCTTTTAGGCGTGGCAGCCACAAAGGGAAAAGATCTGTTTGAGGGCCTTGAACTGACGGCCCGGTATTTTTTTGATGCAGCAGACATACAATATGAGACAGGCCTTTTTTACAGGGGGATTGACGAAAAAGGTCAAATCGTAACCCATCCTCTGGTTCACGAAGAGATTCAAAAACTGGCCCACCGGTTATAAAAAACCGCCGTCCTGGACATCTGTTCTTTATCCAGGGCGGCGTTTTTAGTGAACAATTTTTATATAAAAATCCGGTTAAATATGACTGGAATCAAATATCAGAAGACATCCGGAGAAACAATGCTTCCCTGTTTTTCCTTTAATGCGGCCAGACCCTGTTTTTGTTCTGCCAGAATGTCAAACAGCTTTTGGGGAATGCCTTCTTCTTTTGAATAGGCATTCTGCTGGAGCTCAATCCGTTTGATAATATTGTCCAGATATAATGAAAACTGTTTGATATACAGTTCTTTGGAATAGTCTTTGCTGATAATCTCTTTGAATAAAATCTTAAGATCTTCATATCTGGGCAGATTTCCAATCGGCGTTGACAGATGTCCTATTTCATTGTAAGCATACCTTTCAAGCCATGACAGCCAGACTTTTACATCCCTTTTTTCTCCGATCAGCTTATTGGAATCACCGCCTCGAGCCTTGTCAGTCAAAAAATAATTCAATCCGGCCATGACCGGTTTATACGTCTCTTTTATTTTGGGGTTGCCAAAGAATTTAAACTGGGCATCCATATAGTCGCCCAGTGCGCCGGGAATAAAAGGGGCATTGGCCCAGGGTGCTCTTTTGACACCGCTTGCACCGACCTCGGTTGCAGTGGCCGCAGAAACGATACATGCGCCGATGACAACACCGGCATCAGAGGTCTGTGCAACCCACACCGGCGGCATGGTATCGGAATCCCGCCCTGAATAGGTGATGACCCGGGTGAGTGCACCTTCAGGATTTTCAGCCTCTGAGGAATAATTTTTCAGTGAGGTTGATGCCATGGTGCATCTTGAATTGGGATGGGACATGGGAACGGGTTTTCCATTCGCATCTGTTTTACCTTTGTGCCATTCACCCTGGAAATTGATTCCTTTATCCGGATGGGGTTCATTGTTTCCCACCCAGTGGGGAACCTTCTGATCATCAATCAGAACATTGGACCAGATCACTTCATGACCGGGTTTTCTTAAGACTTCCATCAGCATGGGGTCGCCGTCAAGATTGACATCCTCAACGATTCCAAAAATACCGCATTCCGGATTTATGGATCGGATGCTGCCGTCATCTGCGATCCACATCTGGGCCAGATCATCGCCGATGAACACATTCCCGGCCATGGCTGTGGTGGTTTTTCCGCACCCGCTGGGAGCCGCACCTGCAAACCAGGTTGTCCGTCCGCCAGGGCCCTGGATGCCGGTGATAAACATATGTTCGGATAATTCATTTCCGTTATTTTCGTATACGGCTTTATCCACGGCAAACCGATGATTTCCTTTTTTCAAAAGCAGCGTATTGCCTGCATAGGTGCATTTCCAGCTGAAGGTTGTTCTGAATTCCCTGTCCATGAAAACTCTGGCATCCGGAAGGTCTTCAGGCCTGTTTAATCCTTCGGAATGAACATTGGTGAAAAAATGGCCCAGTTTTTCAACTTCTTCATTAAAGGCGGCATAGGCATTTCTATATAGAAGTTCTGCGCTGTGGGACACATATGCAGAGCTTGTGATTTCAAGGGCCGGGTTGGATACCGGAGCACCCACCGGGCCACGCATGTAAAAGCCGATAATCATGGTTTTATCTTTCATGATATCCACCATATTGGATCTGACCTGTTCAAGGGCTGTGGGTCTGTCCATGCGGTTGGCAAGAGTGCTGATATGGTCTTCTGGATTGGCAATATAGTAAGTTCTGTCTACGATTCTTCCCTGTTCCTGGGCCAGGTCAAAATGAATGGTGTGTCCATGCATGGCAAGCGGCGCTTCTTCTTTTTTCTCCAGTGCCAGATTTCTGATAAAGGCCTTGTCTTCATTGGAACCTGTGTTGACAAAAATATATTCAGGATTGCACAGAACAATTGCATTGGCAATTCGTTTCAGTACATCCGGGTGTGTAATTTTTAAAATCCGGTTCAGCTGGGTGTCATCCATTGACTTCCTGAATACCGTTTTTGCACTTTCTTCGGTAGTGACTTTTCCTAATTCATTGATAATATCCATCTTTTATTGTATTCTCCAAAAATAATTCAGTTAAATGGTTTACTCTTTTTTATACATTTAGTTTGGAAAAAACAAATATTATCTTATTTTTTAGAAAAAACATATGAAAAAAATTATATTTGCGGATTTGCACAATCATACCACAGCTTCTGATGGAGATTTTACATCACAAAACTTGGTGGATCTTGCTCAAAGCTTTGATATCAAGGCTATCGGGATTACAGATCATGACACGGTAAGGGGGTTGAAAACCGCAGTGGATGCCGGGAAAAAAGCAGGGATCGAGGTGGTTTGCGGAGTGGAGGTTTCGATCCGTTTTAAACGCAGATATTTTACAGGCACCCTGCATCTTTTATGCTATTTTTCTTCTAAACATCTGAATGACAAGCTTTTTACTGACTCAATCAGTGACATCATCGCCAGCGGAAGAGGAGAAAAACTGGTGCGTGCCAGGGTGGCTGAAATCAATACGTTTTTCGGTCCGAATGGGAAAAACGCAATTTTGAAAAAAGATCTTGCGTTTGATGATATTGCCCGGTTCAGTGATAATGCCAGCCGTCGTCATTTCGCCCTTTCGTTGAATCAGGTTCACGGCATTACAGACCCTGCCGTGATCAACCAGGTGATTGGCAATGACAGCCCGGCATATCTGCCGTCGGGCATTGATATGGCCCAGGCAAAAAAGCTTATGAACAATAAAAGGATAATCACAGCCCTGGCGCATCCTGCAGCAGGGTCCTTTACCGGTGGCGGGCATTATAAGGAAGTTCTGCCGCCCCTTGAGATTGTGGAACAGATTTTCCCTGAATTTATTGAGGCAGGGATGAATGGTCTGGAAGTGTACTATCCGGGGCACACCCTGGAGCATCAGGATCTGATGCTTTCCTGGGCCAGGAAATATAATCTGCTGGTCACCGGTGGTTCCGACTGCCATGACAGCACAGGCAGGCCTTTTGGGGTGCAGGGAATTGATCGGAAAGAATTTGAGGCATTCAAGGCCGCTCTGGAGCAATTCTGATTTTCTGCAGGTCTTATTCCAGCTTGATTTTTACTTACAGCTTTAATACAAGTAATTTATTGTGTTTTGTCAACTCTTTTAAAAGGTGGTGACGTGGAATGAAGCGGGCTGCTCTGAAATTTTTTATGGTTCTGTTGTATTTTTCCATCCTGTTGGGTTCCCCTGCTTTTTTATCTGCACAGGAAGGCTTGAAGCTTCCGCTTGCCAGGGTGGATCTTCAGCTCAGGTGGCACCATCAGTTTCAGTTTGCCGGATTTTATGCTGCAAAGGCTAAACATTTTTATCAGCAGGAAGGACTTGCGGTAAATATCAAAGAAGGTGGGGCCCCGCTGAATACTATCGATGAAGTGGTATCCGGGCGTGCCCAGTTCGGTGTGACAAATTCAGAAATCCTGCTTTCCCGGCTCAGGGATAAAAAACCCGTGGTTGCCTTGGCACCGATCTTTCAACATTCCCCCCTTGTGTTTTTATCCAGAAAAGAAACAGGCATTCACCACCCGCAGGATTTTATCGGTAAACGGATAAAATTTACCATGCAGACCAGGGATCTTGAACTTCATGCAGTATTGCTCAATGAAGGGGTAAGGCTTGATCAGCTTAAAATGATTGATGCACCCTGGAAAAAAGAAGATCTCTTTGATCAGACCATTGATGCGATGTCGGTTTATGTTACCAATGAGCCCTATTATTATGTGGAAAAAGGGATTGAATTTACTATTATTCAGCCCTCAGCATATGGCGTGGATTTTTATGGGGACACCATTTTTACGTCCCAGGCATATGCAAAAAAAAATTCATACCGTGTCCAGGCCTTTAAAAAAGCGAGCATCAGAGGCTGGGAATATGCCATGGCAAACAAAGCGGAAATGATTGATCTGATTTTAAAAGACTATAATTCCGGAAAATCAAAAGCACATCTTGAATATGAAGCCGCTGCCATGGATAAGCTGATTCTGCCGGATCTGGTTTCCATCGGCCATAATAATCCAGGCCGCTGGGAACATATTGCCAGGACGTTTGTGAACAATCATCTGATTTCTTCGGGGTATTCCCTGGAAGGATTTGTGTTTGATCCATCTGCCGGGAATGAGGATACATGGGTCTGGCTGATCATTGCAGGTCTGGCTGGCGGGCTTATACTGTTTTTGATTATCATTATCGCCCTTTATAAATTTAATCATCGTTTAAACCGGGAAGTGAAGAAAAAGGAAGTATCCAGAGAAGCCCTTGCCCAGAGTCAGGAAAGGCTGAATGCCGTTTATGAAAATATGTACAGCGGGGTGGCCATTTTCAGTGCTGTTGATTCGGGGCGCGATTTTATGATTAAATCTTTTAATAAAGCTGCCCTCAGAATGGAGAATGTGACTCCGGATCAGGTTCTGGGCAGATCAATAACACAGGCATTTCCCATGATAAAGGAATCCGGTCTGATGGAGGTGATTGAACGGGTATATCATTCCGGGCAGCCTGAACACCTGCCGACCCGTCGTTATCAGAACCGGCAGATCGTTCAATGGCGGGAAAATTATGTGTATAAACTGCCTTCCGAGGAAATTGTGGTGGTCTGCAATGAGGCAACTGCAAGAAAGAAAGCAGAGATAGACCGCAAGCATCTGGATACGATCAATCATATCATCATCAATACCCGGCATGATCAGGATATGCTCAAGCACATTCTGGATGCCATGCTGGATATGTTTGAATGCGACCGGGCCTGGCTGCTGTATCCCTGCGACCCTGAAGCCGACCATTTTACCATCAGCGTGGAAAGTTCGCGGTCCGGATATGAAGGCTTGGGAGTGTCGCGCCGGAAAATTCCCATGACGGAAGAACTTGCATCATCCATGAAAGCTTTATTAACAGAGGATCAGCCGGTGGTCTACGATCAGGATGCCCTGCTGAAGATATATGGAAGATTTGCCCGTGAGTATCAGATTAAATCAGAAATCCGGATGGCGCTTTTCCCCAAAATTGATCAGGCCTGGATGCTGGGTATGCACCGGTGCAAAAGTTCCTCCATGTGGTCCTCCGAAGACCGGGTCCTGTTGAATTCAATCGGCAGACGGATTTCAGACGGACTGAATGCGATTCTTTTGATAGATGCGCTCAAAACCGCAAACCAGACACTGAAGGAAAGCGAAGAGCGATTTGAAAAAATATTTCACTCAAGCCCTGTGGGATTGATCATTGCAACAAAAAGTGATTTTGAAATTTTAAATGTGAATTTAAGCTGTCTGCAGATTTCCGGTTATGAAGAAAAAGATCTGATCGGCAGAAAACTGCTTGAGGATCATTTTTTGTTTGATTCACAAAGTCTTTCGGGTCTTGAGGATTTGAAGCAAAAAGAGATGCTGTTCCAGGTTACGGTAAATTTTTTCAATCAGGCAGGCCAGGTCAGAGAGGCGCATCTGTCATCTCAGACAGTGACCATTACAGGCAAAAAATGTGTGGTGGTCGCCATTGAAGATATTACAGAATACACAAAAGCCCAGAAAGAACGGCAGGCAGCCCATCAGCATGCGGCAGAGCAGGAAAAACATGCGCTGGTGGGACAGGTTGCTGGGAAAATGGCCCACGATTTCAATAATATTCTGGGTGCGATTATGGGTAATGCGGAATTGAGTCTGCTGGACTGTAAAGACCCCGAAGACCGGAAGACCTTTGAATTGATCCTTGAACAGACCAAGAGAGGACGGAATCTGACCCGGAATCTGGTCGTGTTTGCAAAAGACCAGGAGCCCAGGCAGGATTATTTTGATCTGAATGAAAAAATAGATCTGGTGCTGAATCTTCTTAAAAAAGATCTTAAGGACATCGAGGTTGTCAGGTATTTTGAACCGGCGCTGCCAGAACTTCTGGCTGATCCAGGCATGATCGAAAATGCACTGGTGAATATTGTTCATAATGCCATTCATGCCATGAGCAAGACAGCATCCCCCAGACTTGTTCTCCATACCCGCCATGAGGCGGATAATCTAATTGTGGAGGTGATTGACAACGGATGCGGGATTCCTCCGGAACATCAGAACAGTATTTATGCCCCGGCATTCACATTGAAAAACAATAAAATGCTTTCAGGTGCGTATGATGCTTCCATAAAAGGAACCGGTTACGGGTTGTTCAATGTAAAGAAAATTGTGGAAAAGCATAGGGGGCAGATCCGGTTTGAGTCCTCAATAGATACGGGAACCCGTTTTATTATCAGTTTCCCGGTAATCGGCCGGAACCTGACCATCGAAGAAAGAATTGAAATTAAAAAATCCAGGATTATCACGAACAAGAAAATTCTGGTTGTAGAAGATGAGCCTTCTATTTTTGACGTCCAGTCCATGATTCTTCAAGGGGAGCCGTTTTTTCATGAAGTGGATGTTGCCCAGAACGGGAGCATGGCAATGAATTTTCTGGTGAATAAAGCCTATGACCTGGTCAGTCTGGACTATCTTCTGCCGGGGGGAACAAGCGGAATGGATCTGTACAAGACGATCCGTGAATCAAACGCCCAAGTTCCGGTTCTTTTTATCTCCGGAAATATTGAATTTCTGGAATCCATTATCTCCTTGACCCGGAAAGACCCGTTTCTGGATTATCTGTCCAAACCCTGCCAGAACAAAGCATATGTTGAAAGCATTAACCAGTTGCTTGAAAAATCTTTGGTTCAGGGAAGACAGACATGAAAAAGCGTATCCTGTTTGTTGATGATGAAGTCAATATTTTAAAAGGACTGAAAAGAAGTTTAAGACCGGTAAGAGACCTATGGGATATGGAGTTTGTACAAAGCGGGAAGGATGCGCTGGATCTTCTGGAAAAGCAGGCTTTTGATGTTATTGTTTCAGATATGCGGATGCCGGAGATGGATGGAGCAGCTCTTTTAAAAACAGTCCGGAAAAAATATCCCATGATGGTGAGAATGATTCTGTCCGGATATTCTGACCAGGAAATGGTGATGAAATCGGTAAAATCAGCCCATCAATATCTGTCAAAGCCCTGTGAAACTCAGGCTCTGATATCTGCGATCACCCGTGCGTGTTCGCTTTGCGATTTTTTAAACCAGGAAGCGCTTCAAACACTTCTGGGCGGGATGGCATCTGTTCCCAGCCTTCCAACGGTATATCTTCAGATCATTGAAGAACTGAATTCTCCTGGAGCCTGTGCAAAGAATGTGGCCCGGATCATTGCAAAAGACATGGGAATGACAGCAAAGGTCCTGCAGCTGGTGAATTCATCTTTTTTCGGGATGAAAGATCATGTTTCAGATATCGCAGATGCAGTAGCTTTTCTGGGAATGGATGTGATCAAAACGCTTGTTCTGAGCCTGGAAATTTTTTCCAGACTCAGTCAAGATGCCCTGTCTGTTATCTGCGTTGATGAAATGTATCAGCACTGCATGAAGACCGGGGCGATTGCCAAATTTATCGCAACAACCGAGAAACTGGATAAAAAAATTGTGGAAAATGTCATTATTGCCTGTGTGCTTCATGACATCGGCAAGCTGATATTGTGTCAGTATTACACAGATGACTATAAAACGGTTTCAGCCCTGGTGGCAGATGAAAACATATCTTTTTTCAAAGCTGAAAGACAGATCTTCGGGGTAAGCCATGCCCAGGTGGGAGCGTATCTTTTGGGACTCTGGGGGTTGCCGGTGGATATTGTCGAAGGAATTGCCTTTCATCATGAACCGTCCCGGTCAGGGAGTCATGAATTTGAACTGTGCGGCATTATCCATATTGCAGACCGGCTGGAAAGAAATGAGTATTCCCCCCAGAACAGCATTGAAACAATCGTTGGTCTGGATATTCCCTATTTTGACAAACTGGGCCTTTCTGCCAGGATTCCCCTCTGGCAGGAAGGAATAGCAAAAATATAATTATGTAAAAGGGATTGTATTGATTCAGGATTTGCCCATGAAACAGCCTTTGGAAGAATGGCAGAAAATTATGGATTGTTGTGCAGATCCTGTCATTGTGTATGACAAGGATGGGTTTGCAAGATATATAAGTCCTTCTTTTGAAAGGGTTTTTGGCTGGGGACCGGAAGAACTGCTGGGAAAACGGATCGATTATGTTCCTGAAAACAGGCAGGATCAGACCCGGAAAGCCATAGAAGATGTCATGGCAGGCAAGGTGGTTTCCGGCATGGAAACCATCCGGAGAACAAAAAGCGGGCAGCAGATTCATGCCCGGTTAAGCGCCAATGCAATAAAAGATGATCAGGGACAATATGGGGGAATGGTGGTTACCCTTCAGGATATCACCGAGCTTGTGATATCCCGTCAGAAAGCGCTGGATGCAGATCACGCAAAACGTGATTTTCTTTCCAACATCAGCCATGAAATCCGAACCCCCATGAACGGCCTTTTTGGAATGCTGGATCTGCTTGAAAATACGCCTTTAAATGATGAGCAAAAAGAATTCATGGCGATATTGAAGGGCAGTGCAAAGGCCCTTATGTCTGTAATCTCGGATCTTCTGGATTTTTCGAGAATAGAGTCCGGAGAAATTGAGTGTTCCGTTATTGATTTTGACCTGCGGGTGACCATGGAGGAAGTCAGAAAAACCATGTCGCTGCAGGCGGATAAAAAGGGGCTGCAAATGACGGTTGAGGTGGATGATCAAGTTCATTCGCTTTTAAAAGGAGATCCTGAACATTTACGCAAGGTAATGAATCATCTGATTGATAATGCAGTGAAATTTACTCAAAAAGGTCAGATCCGTGTGTCTGTGGGGTGCAGATCAGAGAATGAGGCTCATACTGTTCTGGAGTTTGAGGTGGCAGATACAGGAATTGGTATCAGAGAGGATCAGCTGAACATTATCTTTGATTCTTTTTCCCAGGCAGATGCGACAGCCACCAGAAAATATGGCGGCATCGGCATCGGCTTGAGTCTTTCAAACCAGCTGGTTCAATTGATGGGCGGTCAGATAAAAGTAAACAGTATTCCAGGACAGGGCAGTCGATTCGGCTTTGTTCTGGAATTTGAAAAGCAACCGGCTCAGGTTCCTGTTTCAAACAGGATTCAGCAGGATATCCGGCATAAAAAAATACTGATTGTGGACAGTGATGAAGCAAACAGGGCGATTCTAAAGGACATGCTCAAATTATGGGGGGCTGATTTCCAGGAGGCGGTGAACAGCGAACGGGCGCTTGAGAAACTGGATCCGGTAAAAAAGAATGCATATGATATTGTTTTAATTGCCATGCAGATGTCCGGTGCAGATGCGGGTATGGATGGCGAAACCCTTGCAGAAAAAATAAGGCGGAATCCGCAACTATCGGAAACGCTGGTGATCATGTTGTGTGCCCAGGGTAAAAGAGGCGATGTTACAAGGCTTGAAAAGATTGGTGTTGAAGGGTATCTGCCCATGCCGGTGGAGGCTTCTGTCCTGTTTGAGTGCATGACGGCAGTGCTTGCCATGCAGGGAGAAAAACACAGAAAACTGATCACCCGTCATTTTCTGAGGGAAAATAAAAAACAGCGTTTTTCTGTTTTGCTGGTTCAGGTCGGGATGGTGAACCGTAAGATTATTCATGCGGCATTAAATAAATCAGGCTATTCGGTTCTGGTTGCCAATGATAAACCCGGGGTCCAGAAAATTTTACAGGAAACAGCGTATGTGATCGTGCTGGTTGATTTGGAATCGTCTGAACCTGAGGTATTAAAGGAACTAAAACAAATTCAGGCGCCAAAAAATCAGGATGAGATCAAAATGGTTATTGTTGTGCTGGCAGATCATGATTTGACAGATACACAAAAAACAATAGCAGACGATTATATACTGAAACCGCTGACATCCCGGAATTTATCCGAGATTGTAGGAAAATGGGCTGACAGCTTGCAACAGTCTTTTGACAGCCATATCCCCAAACATCAGCTTGAACGAAAACTCAAATCCCGGGCCGATATTTTTAATTATTCTGAAGCGCTTGAACGGGCCATGGATGATAAACCCTTTCTTAAAATGCTGCTGGATGAATTTATAAAAAGTTTGCCTGAAAAAATGGATCAGATCGCAAAAGCGATTTCGGACAGGGATTTTGAATCGCTGTCCTGCTATTCCCACTCTCTCAGAGGGAGTGCATCAAACATCGGTGCCCGGGAAATTCATGCCCTGGCGCGTATGCTGGAGAATACTTCTGATCTGGGAGATATAAAGTCTTTGCAGGAGCATCTGGCCCTGCTGGGAAAGGGGTATCACAATTTTAAAACGCATATCAATACAATTGACTGGGGTAATGCATGAAAATACTTATTGCAGAAGATGATTATGTGTCAAGACTTCTGGTCAAAAAAGCCATAAAAAACATAGGTCATGACGTTGTTGAGGCGGAAAACGGAAAGATCGCCTGGGAAAGATTTCTTGAAACCCTTCCGGATATGGTGATTTCAGACTGGATGATGCCGGAAATGGACGGTATTGAACTGTGCAGAAGGATACGCGCATCTGACAAAAAGACATATTCATACATCATACTGTTGACTGCAAAAGACAAGATGACAGACCTGGTGGAAGTTTTTGAGGCAGGCGCTGATGATTATATCATCAAACCGTTCAAGCCGGATGAACTGCGTTCGAGAATCAAGACAGGAGAACGGATTGTAACACTTGAAAGTCAGCATCATCATATGCAGGAAAAGCTGATTGAAAAAAATAATTCACTGGATCAGGCCCTGGCGGAATTAAAAATATCCCAGTCACAGATACTGCAGTCCGAGAAAATGGCATCCATCGGTCAGCTTGCAGCAGGTGTTGCCCATGAGATCAATAATCCCATCGGATTTGTGGGCAGCAACCTGGATGCATTAAATGATTATATTCAGGATGTGGATGCGTTGCTGGAGCAATATCTGGATTTAACCACATCTTTGCATGAAAAGGGGTTTGACAGCCTGAACGAAGAACATAAAAAAAAAGTCAAGGCAATTTTGGAAAAACAAAGAGAGGTTGAAATTGATTATATCAGAGAAGATATCCCTGAGCTGATAAAGGATTGCAAGGAAGGCACCAGCCGGGTAGGCAAGATCGTCGGGGATTTAAAAAGCTTTGCCCATCCGGGCAATGACAGGCAGACACTGGTTGATATCAATAAAGGTCTGGAATCCACCTTGAATGTTGTTCATAACGAGCTGAAATATAAGACCACAGTGATAAAAGAGCTGGGTGACATCCCCATGGTGGAAGGGTTCCCCCAGAAATTGAATCAGGTGTTTATGAATATTCTGGTCAATGCAGGGCAGGCCATTGAAGAAAAAGGGGAAATCAGGATTCAGACCAGAGCGGAAGGAAAAAATGTGGTGATCCTGATTTCTGATACCGGATGCGGGATTGCCCCGGAAAATCTGCCTAAAATATTTGACCCGTTTTTTACCACCAAAGAGATTGGAAAAGGGACAGGTCTGGGGATGAATATTGCGTATAATATTATTGAAGAACATAAAGGAAAAATCACGATAGACAGTGCCGTTGGAAAGGGGACAACCTTTACCGTCGTGCTGCCCGGAAAATAGTCTTGACGATAAAATCTAATAATTTGTAATTTCCATGTCGTAAAACTTGATGTCATTGACAGCGCCATGGGATTTTGTGATTTCTTTAATTCTGCAGCGGGAGACTGCTTTTTTCAGTGTTAAAGCAGAATTTTCTGCAAAGAATCGGGTCCCGGATTCAGCTTTCCCTGAAATTTTGACTTCCGGCAGCGGCTTTTGTCTTTCGGAAAATTCTCTAAGCCGTTTCTTTTCATCTTCAAAGCCTTTGTTTTCATCAAAAAATTCTCTGATTCGCTTTTTTTTCTGCGATCTTTCTATCTCAATTGCATCCTGGCGCTCAAACCCCTGATTGATTTTTTCCTCTGCTTCTGCGGCATTCCTTCTGATTTCTTCAACTGTTTTTGTTATTTTCTGATAGGCCGCCATATTTCCCGAGGCTTTCAGATCATCCATCTTTTTTTCAATATTTTTCAATTCCAGTTGAGCCCGATCCTGTATATATGCATATTTTGAGATAACAGCATGCAGATCCTGATTTTCTTGTGCAAGGGCTTTGACTTCCTGATCAAGTTCATTGATTGCGCTATTGTTAATGGTCAGTTTTGAGTCAACTTTGGCCACCAGCAGTTTTGTGTTTTCATCCACACCCACGGTAAGGCTGGAAGGTTTTGATGATGTGTTGCCTATGGAACCCGCGTCTATTCCCATTTTGGCTGAAATTTCACAATTGATAATGGTCCCATTGCTGTTGATACAGGCCCCGCTTAAATAAATCTTTGAATCAATGATTTCCTTTTGAATGATCAGATCCCCAAAGGCATTGATTTTGGAATTATGCACAAATTTAGCCTGTACATTCCCTTTTACCTTTACAAGCTCTGTATCGACAATTCCCATGGAAACATTCAGATCTCCATTAATGTCGATTTCAGCACCCTGGATTTCTTTGGCAGTCAAGGATGCACATTTAACCTTAAATCCCTGTTTTACAGATCCGTTGACAATAACATTGCCGTCAAAATCCACATCGCCTGTTTCAAAGCCGATATCCCCCTTTAAATGATATTCAGGACGGACAGAAATATTGCCTAAGGCGTCCAGTTGCGGCTGGCCTGCGATTGCGGCATAAATCCGGATACCGTCTTCAGATATTCGTGTACCGGGGCCGGCAGAAAAGGTCAGATCTTCAGCTGCTCCGACCGGGATCTCTTTTCCGGTAACTGTGATGCCCGGAGTGCCCTCTTCAGCAAAGATTTTTGCTGCCAGAAATGCGTTTTCTTCTACATGAGGGATTGTTCCTCTGTCCTGAAAATTGATACTGCCGTCTTCATTGATCTTTCCTGCATGAAGGAAATCTGTCGGGAAATGATAACGGATCTGGGCATTTTTAGGTGGCTTTGCGGCCTTGCCCTGGGCGATAATAAATGCGTTGTCTTCCGGGGATGCATTCTGCAGCCAGATGGCAATATCCTGATCCATTTGAATTCCATTTATGACTTGGTGTTTTTCAAGAAACTGTCGGACATGGGTGGTGTCCATAGATGCTGTATCTGATTTTTTCAGTTTGATATACGCTTTGGTATGATCTTCTGACAGGTCGAGCTCAAAATACTCGTCCAGAACAATGTCTTTTACTTCAAGGTTAAAATCATAAGAGGCAACAAGGGCAGGGTGTGTACCGGGTTTTTGTGCCGACAGCGTTTTGCCTTCAAAAAGGATCTGGCAGGTCAGTGGCAGGATCTGCCCAGCGATGTCCTTGTGTTGATGTTTAAGAAGGGAGAAGGTCTGGGCTTCCGCATAGGAAATCGGCCTGACTGACAGGCTGTTTCCGGATGCGGCAGCTTCAAGAATGGTTTTGATTTCATTTTTGATAGCATCAAACTGGTCATACAGCGTCTTCTGGCTGACGGGGATATTTTTTTTAGCTAAAATGTCTGTAATGGTAATGGGCTTATCTGTGGCAAGGCTTCCACCGGCAGCTTTTATTCTGGATTCAAGCAGCCGGATCTCGGTATCCTTTTTTTTGATCTGCTCGGCAAAATTATCGGTTTTATGCTTATAATTGCTGGCAATTTTGAACAACTGCTTGTTCTGCCGGGCAGTGACCCGCTTGAGATTTTTTTGTTTCAGGTTGGTGTCATAGTGTTTGCAGCACTCATCCACCTGGATAAGAAAATCTTCATCTGTGAAGGGCAATGTCAGACAGGCATTGATGCCAGCCTGATTTATGGCATTGATAAGGGTTTTAAGATTTCCTGTATCAGCCAGCAGCATAAGTTGTGCATCCGGGGATATTTCGCCGGCTTTTTTAAGGATCGCATCCCCCTTCATTCTGGGCATCATATAGCTGGAGATGACAACTGTGTAAGGTTCATTGACTGAAGTCCTGATTTTGTCCAGAGCATCCAGGGAAGAATCAAAACTGTCTGCTGAATATCCTTTGCTGATCAAAAGAGACTGCATCCTGCCCCTTAATTCAGAGGTGGGCTCAATGACCATGACCTTATATGGTTTTTTGCCGGCGATAGGTTTTCATCCTTTATGCTAAAGGTTCAGGGTCTGATGAATTAATTGTTTCGGGCTGTCCGGATTATCCGAATCGATTTCTGTAAATTTTGAGGCACCCAAATCCTGTTTTAAAATCATTGTTGCAGTCGTTCCGGTAATGCGTGTGCCGGTGTATGCCTTTTTGGTGATTTTCACTTCCGGCACCGGATCATCTTTTTCCAGGCGATTGATAATTTTGTCTTTCTCTTTCCTGATTTCTTTAATTTCGTCATTGAGCATTTCTATTTTCTGTTCACATGCATTTGAATTTTGTTGAACCATATCCTGTTCTTCAAAAATAGCTTTGATCCTTTCATCGGATTTTTGTACCGTGGCTTCAAGCTCTTTTAATTCTTTCGCAATAGTTGCTTTTTCTTCCGGCGTTTTCACTTCCCCGATCCTGTTCTCCAGAAAATCCATTTTTTTGGTGATCTTTTCCTGGGCAAAAGTCTGGTTGGCAATATCAACATGGAGGGTGTTGTATTCTTCGTCATAATCCAGTTTACGGGCAATGGTCAGATCCAGTTCTTTTTGTTTTTCATCAATCTGCACATCAAATTTTTTGGCCACCCACCGGATATGATCATCAGCACCTGCCTTGATGGTTGAATAATCTGCTTTTTCCGTACCGACCTGTTTTAAACTCATGCCTTTCCGTGCTGCAACCTGGCTTGCTGTGATTCGTCCGGCTTCATTGTTTAATGCCCCGCTGATGGCAATATGGGATTCCATGATTTCTCTGGTGATCATCATATTTCCGTAGCCGTACAAAATGGTTTTGTTTAAAAATTTGGCCTGTACGCTTCCTTCTGTCTGGACCTTTGAGTTTACAATGCCGTTGGAGACTTTGAGATCCCCGCGGATTTTGATGATGCCGCCGTTGATTTCATTTGCAGTCAGTTCTTCACATTCCACCATGAAGCCTTCTTTAACGGTACCGGTAACAATGACGTTGCCGTTGAAATTGATATTTCCGGTCTTGAAATCCACATCCCCTTTCACGGTAAAGGATTCAAGCACGGAAACAACCCCTTTGATGTCCACACTGGGCTGTCCTGTAATGAGGGCTGTGATGTTTAACCCATCTTCGGACAGCTCCACCCCTTCTCCGCCTTCAAGGGGAACATCATCCACATCCCCGACCAGAAGGGTTTCTCCAAAAATATCGGTTCCGGATTTCGGGTGCTGCATGGGGATTTTTTCAGCCAGCAGCTGACCTTTTTTAACAAAAGGAGATTCTCCTCTGGATGTAAAATCAATTGATCCGTCCTCGTTGATAACACCGGCCTGCTCGGATTCGGTTTTAAAATGATAGATAATCCGGGCAGGTTTACCGACACTGGGGGCAATTCCCTGGGCCACAACAAATTTTTCATGGGGATCGGTACAGTCTTTTAAAAATCTTCGGATTTCTGTATCCGATACGATTCCGTATGAAATGCCGCGTTTTTTCATCAGCGCCTTTATCGGCTCAATATCTGTGGTGCCATGGACGGATTTCGGAATCCGTATCCATGCCTGGACCCGATCTTCTGAAATCTGCAGATCAACAAAAGCGCCGAATTCAGAGGAAAATTGTGAGCTCTCATCAATGGTGCTTTTCTTCTTCCCGGTTCTGTCCTGGGCTGCCATGAGTTCATCTCTGACTTCCCGGGTGATTACCTCGGACTCCACAAGGATGTCGGCCATGAGCGCAGCAACCCCGCTGTCTTCAAAATTGTTCAGCTGTTTTTTAAAGGCACGGTCCACATCTTTTTTAGAGGCCAGTTCACGGTCAATGATCATTTTAGCCAGTTCACGGTCCAGCAGCCGGGTTTCGATCATGGCAAGCTTGGCAAAAATACGGCTCAAATCCTGGCGGCGCAGAAATTCATTTTTAATCAGAACCTTGTCAATGGTGAGACCCGTGGCAGTTTCTGTTTCTTTTGCTTCCAGCTCTTCCAGCGCTTTTTCCCGCTCTCCCTTTGTGAGAAATCCGTCATTAAATGCCAGTTCATCAAAACCCGGCACCTGTGTATAATCATCAATAACAATGCCTGCCACGGGTTCCGATCCAATGCCGAACAAATTGGGTTCAACAGAAATGACGACATTTTCGATAATCTGATCAATAATATCAAAAACCGCATCATCCAGATCATCCACTTCCATGTTTGCACTGGCAGTGCCATCCATCTGAAAGGAAAATTTATGACGGTCATATATGGTTTCCATCATGGCGTTGACTTCTTTTCGTGCAATTTTAAAGGCAGCAATCAGATTGGGCTTATTCATGGTGATGGTTCTGGAAAGCAGTTCATCAAGGCCTAAAAAGACTTCTTTGAATTCCGCCTGTTCTTTTGCATCTTTGAGTGCCTGGGTTAAATTCTCTACTTTATCTTTTTTTTCTTTCAGCGCATCTGCAAATTTCTGGAGTTCTTTTTTCTGGGTGGCGGCAAGATCAAACAGCTTTGCATTCTGGCGTTTGGTGATATTATACAGGCGTTTTCGTTCCTGAAAGCTTTTATATATCTCAAGTTCGCCCACTATTCTGAGCAGCAGATCATCATTATCCCAGGGTTTTGATATATATTGGTGGATTTCGCCTTTGTTGACCGCATCAATGATGGCATCAAAATTTGAAAAGCCTGTGATCAGCATTCGTCGGGATTCAGGGCTCAGGAGAATGCTTTTTTCTAAAAATTCGCTGCCGGACATGCCCGGCATCCTCTGGTCGGACATGATCAGGAAAAAGGGAGATTGGGTGGTTTCCAGCAGTTTTATGCCCTGCTCACCGTTCAGGGCAGATACCATTTTGGTAAATCCTTTTCTGTGCAAAACCCGGCGCATGTTCTTTACAATGGGTTCGTCATCATCCACAACCAGGATACCATATTCACTGTTGTCTTCGTTTACTGACATGCAAATCTAATCTCCTGGAATATTTTCCGGCATCTCAAAGCCGTTTCTGGTGGCAATATCCTGAAACTGTTCGTACAGTTCTGCTATAATGGCGACATACAGAGAATTGAGTTTTTCCTCTTCAAGCATACGGGTTTCTTTGAGCAGGGCTTCCATTTCATTGATATAGTTCCTGTTTTCAAAGCCTTTTTCCAGAAGCGCATTCAGTTCCCGGATCTGTTTGTCTTTCTGGATGATTGCCTTTTGATGAACTGCAGCGCTTTTTTTTAAATCGGTATTCAGGGTATAGAGTTTGGTGTTCTGTTCTTTTGCAAGGGCAAAAAGCCGGTTGTTTTCCATAATCAGCGCATGCTGCTCAAGCCCGGCCTTGACGGTTTCTGCCAGAACTTTATTATCCCATGGCTTGTTGATGTACCTGTGGATGGACCCCTTGTTGACGGCATCGGTAACTGCATCTACATCGGCATACCCTGTGATCAGAAAACGGATGCTGAAAGGTGTGAGTTCTTTGGCTTTTTCCAGAAAAACAGATCCGTCCATCTGGGGCATTCTCTGGTCAGACAGAATCAGGGAAAAAGGCTTTTCGGCTTTTTTAATCCATTCAAGGGCAGCAGGGCCTGAATCCATGTATACATATTTGACGTCGATGCTCTTCATCAGCCTTCCCAGCGCTCTTCCAATTGATTCTTCGTCATCAACAATCAATACGGTATGATCAAATTTTTCCGCCATGTCCACCTTTCATTAAACCTGTCCGGACGATAAGATAAAACAGCCCGTCAATTTAAGCCAAAGTTTTAAATATCATTAAATGAAAATACACTGCTGTAATTTTGATCTGTATGCATAGCATCATACCCTGAAATTCAGGGGAATAACTGTTTGATCCTACTGTGTTAAAAAAAAATTCTCAAGGATTTTTTCTCAAGGATTTTTAAAACAGAATTTTTCAGACAGGGCGAGTACAGGAAAAAATCACAGGCAGTCGCCCTGAAAAAAGATGTTGAATTCCAGATGGATTTTTAATATAAATTATAAAATATTCATTTTATGTAAAGAGACATTTCTTTTTCAGAGTACGGCCTTTCACTGCAGTATGAATTAATTTTATTCCAGGGGAAAATTAAAAATGAAATCAATTGCTCAAATGGCTAAATCGCTTGATGTTTCGGCAAGTACTATCCGGGAATATTTAAGCCGTTTTGAAGAATTTTTCCCTGATCCTGTCGAGCATGAGGGCGTTAAGGAATATCCCCCGGATGCAGAAGATCTGGTAAAGCGGATTTACGGGTATTATCAGACCAGCGGCATGACCAAAGATGAAATCCGGATAAAACTGGGCGGTGCTCCGCTGGAAGGGGAGTCGGTGCCTGTGGCCGCAGGGTCTGCGGTGGCCATGTCTCCGATGGATACAGCACAGTTCCAGGAACTTGGAGAAAAATTTGAACGCCTTATCATCACGATTGAGAATCTGACAGCAGCGATTACGGGTGCAAGCGTTGACACATTTAAGGGCATCAGAAAACAGACCGGCAGCAATGTGAAAATAAACGAGCTGAATGATCAGATAACGAGTATTATTGAGTTAACCAAGGGCGAAGGCGAAAATGGTGAAAATATTGAAAAGAATGTAATGGAAGCGGATGGGACCGTTGTTTTTTCTTTTGGCAAACTGACACAATCGGCCATTGATTCAATAAATTTTGCAAAAGCCCATAAAAAACCCTGGCTGCATATTGATCTTGAAACAGAGAAAAATCCATCTAAAGTTCTTCGGACATGGCTGCCCCAGTTCAATGTGAAACTTTTAAATGTTGCAGGCAGAAGCGCCAGCAAAATTCCGGGTTTAAAACGGTCGATCAATGATATTATTTCTCTTGTGCTGAACGAATAAATGCCAGCATATCCGTCGTACAGTCAACAACAATACTGAAGGGAATTTTTCCAATGACTCCAAAAGCATGGATGCAAAAAAACCGTATGCGGGGGAGTGTGATCAGTATTGTCTTTTCAGCAGTGCTGGGGGCTGTGATCTTTTTATATGTTTCAAAGACCCGTAAACCCCCGGAAGACAATCTGCCGCCGATAATAAAACAGGTGATTAAATTAAATGATAATATTAAAAAAACGACCATTGACCTGTACAATGCTTCCGGCAGACTGGACAGTATCAGTATGGTTCAGTCAAGGATTACGGATATCAAGTCTGCGATTGACCTGATCGGTCAGCTTCGTGAAATGGTGAAAAAAAATCAGCAGGAGATTGATGATCTGGTGGGATTTATCCAAGACCATGAACCCTTTTTCAACCGTAAAAACCTGGCGTGGATGTTTGCGGTCAAGGATTTTTATTCCAGTGAAAATGTTATATCGCACCAGAAAAGTCAGACCGGTTATCTTGCAAGTTTTGAAACGCTGCTGCAGTATACCCATGATAATTTTGAAAATATCATGGAACACAAAAGTCAGCAGCATATGAAAAATTATGACGTATACTATTTAAGATACAGAAGAGCGGCAGACCTTCATAACCGTTCCAACCGAAAACGAATTGCATTCCAGAAACAGTTCATTGAAGAATATCCGGAGGTGAGCCCGTTTATTCCCGGCAGTCATCATTTCGAACCGTTCAAGTTCTGGGACAAGTTCTCATTTTAAAAAAAAGGATGTCATGGGCGATAGTGCAGAAATTACTCATTTTATGGATTTAAAAGCATGTGATCCTGCACAGGTGGTTTTGCGTACCGGATGCCGGTTTGACAGGGAACAGAATCAATATGAAGTCAGAATATGGGGGCACCCGTATATCGTGGATCTTGATGAACATAAAATATATCCCAAGAATTCTCAGACAGTTGCTGATTACGCACTGATGGATTTGTTTATACTGTATTTTCTGATGAAGTCAAAGAATCTGCCCGTGTCGGGTCAATGGGTATCTGAAAAAGATATTCCGGGTGGAGCCGGTTTTTTCAGGGGACCGCACACGATCCCCACGGACCTGCTTGCAAAACGGTTTTCAGATGATCTGGTTGTGTTTGCAGGTGTCTGCAAAAAACTGGGTGGAGAAAAATTAAACCTTGCGGATGCGTCTTTTTCTTTTTCAATCACCCCTTTGATTCCTGTGGCTGTGCTTTACTGGAAAGGAGATGAGGATTTCCCGGGCCAGGTAAAACTGTTGTTTGACAAGACCATTCAGGATCATCTGCCTTTGGATATTATTTTCTGTCTGGCCTGCGCCATCTGTTACCGGATTGCAAAAACACCTGCAGATTCAAAACAAATCATATGATAACCAGCAGTTTAAACTGATCAAAGATCAGTAGCAGTCCGATGACAATCAGCAATATCCCTGAAATTCTGTTGAGAACGATCATCAGCTTTTTTGTTTTTTTCATGATTTCCAGAATGGAATTGATGAAAATTGAGATCACCAGAAAAGGAATGGCAAGGCCTGCTGAATAGATACTTAACAGTATAATTCCTTTCAATATTGTTCCCTGTTGATCCGCTGCCATTCCCTGATGGGTTGCAAGACCTAAGATAGCACCTAACTGCGGCCCGATACAGGGTGTCCAGCCTGCACCAAATGCCATGCCGACAACAAAGGCGCCCAATAGATGCAGAGGTTTTTCCTTAAGATGAATTCGTTTTTCAAAATTCAGGGCATTGATGTTGATAATGCCCAGCAGGTGAAGGCCGAAAATGATGACAACCGTCCCCCCCAGATATCGGATAATCCAGGAATACTCTCTGGCAAAGCTGCCTAAAAACGATGCAGATGCACCCAAAAGGATAAAAATAACGGAAAATCCAGCCACATAAAAAAGGGTGGCAAAAAAGACTTTTTTCCGGGTTCCTTTAGTATTCCGGGTTAATTCTTCGATGGACATGCCGGTAATAAATGAAAAATATGCCGGCAGAAGCGGCAGAATGCAGGGTGAAAAAAAAGAGGTCAGACCTGCAATCAGGGCAACGGTATAGGTTATTTCTTCAAAAATCAAAGCAGCATCCTTAATTTAATGATTGTCGTTGACGGTCATAACCTATGCATTTTCAGATACATATCAAGCATTTTAATGATGTTGCGGTAAAAAATTCAGGATTTACAAGGATGGATTCACACTGGCAACCGGGCAGGCAGATCTGAGAATGACCTGCTCCACTGTGGTGCCTAAAAGCGCTTTGTTCTGGTCATTGCTTTCTGTGTGATGGGCCATGACAATCAGATCTCCGCTGATTTCTCTGGCAAATTTGAGCAGCTCCACATAGGGGACACCTTCCCATATGGTGATTTCAAAATTGTCAAAATCACCTATCTTGCAGATGTAGTCTTCCTCAATCCGTGTTTTTGCAGCTTTGATACGATTTTCTATTGTGGTCTGGCCGGGCAGGATGCCTGCCTGGGTGGCGTTGATATCCAGTGCGTGAAAAATATAAAGTTTACACCCGATGGTTTTTGCAAGATTAAAGGCAAACTGGAATGCCGCCATGGATGCATCAGAAAAATCCGTTCCGAAAATAATCTTATTAAAATACCAGAAACAGGTTTCACAGGGGCGGCTGACCACCAGTACCGGACACCGGGCACGTTGTGTAACTTTTTGCAGGGTGGTTCCGGCAATTCCCCGGAACCTTTCATCGGCAGTGTCTTCTTGTCGGGTGTGCGGGCCCATGAGGATGCAGTCAACATTTTCTTTTTCGGCAAGTTGCAGAATTCGGGCAGCCGGGTCCCCGGAAGGGATTTCAAATCTTGGCTGCCCGTGTTTTTTGATCAGTGCTGCATAGGTGGCCTGCATTTCATCCTTAATCCGGTCAATACTGTCAGTGTTTTGAGTGTGTTCCCCCTTGGTTGAAACATCAGCTGAATCATCGGTATGGGAGAAATTGCTGTCATGGCCGGAGGGTCCATATACATGGCAGACAATCAGTTCAGCACTGTATTTCTGACCAAGTTCAAATGCGATCTTTGCTACGGCATCGCAGACCGGGGACGCTGTTGTAGCAAAAAGCATTTTTTTAAACATGGGTGATCTCCTTATGGAACATGGCAAACCTGATATATTGATACCACTTCCCGGCATATCAAATTCTTATTTGATATGGCATTCGCCGCACAGTACCGGGCCTTTTTGTGATGTAAAATGACAGTCTTTACACCGGTTATGAAAGGCTTTGCGTAACGGGACACTGTTCTCAGGTGTGGGTTTTAATTCATGACAGTCTGAGCAGGCAGAATCTTCCGAACTTTCACCCTCAATGAGCGTTTTACCGTCATATACATGGTGACAGACCGAGCAGTCGTCTTCAAGACCGGCCATCTCGTTATGGGTATCGTGGTCAAAAACAGCACCGGGTCTTTGGGGATTTTCAAAGGCGCTGTTGTCCAGCCGGATGATTTCGTTCTGGGCCGATACTGTCATATATGCAAAAAAGGTCAGAAAGATCAGCCCGGATATGATAAAAAGGTGTTTATGATTCATCTTAATTGCCCTCTTCAAAAATAGTTTTTTCCATGACCTCAAAAATGATATCTCCGAAAAATTTAATTTCCATTCCGAGTTCATAATGTTCAACAATGTCTTCAAGGCCGGAATGACAGTTATGACAGGGAGCGATCAGAACCTGCGCCCCGGTCCGTTTAAGCTGACGGCTTTTTTCCTTGTTATTGACCATCCGGGTGCCTTTCCATGGCGGGCCGCAGTTGATAACGCCGCCACCAGCGCCGCAGCAGTAATTGTGTTCTTTATTCGGGGTCATTTCGATAAAATTTTCACACAGTATATTCACAATTTCCCTGGCTTTATGGTGAAGACCGCGTCCCCTGGAAATATTGCATGGATCATGCAGCGTAACGGATTTCTTGTATTTTTCCTTCACCTTGATTCTGCCGGTAGTCAGCAGAAAATGGTAAAAATCAATGGCATGAATCAGTTCTATCGGCGGAGCAGTCCAGCCCACCCAGCGGTTGCCCACATCATAAACCGAGCGGAAGGCATGGCCGCATTCGCCCATGACAATTTTTTTGACATGCAGATTTGCCGCAGCTTCATAATGGATTCTGGCAATCCGGCCCGAGGTCTCAAAATCACCGGTATACATGGCCATATTGGAGTTGTCCCAGCCCGGAGTGGACGGCATGGTCCAGTTGACATTGGCGGCATGCATGATGGTTGCCATCTGGTAAATCAACCCGGCCTGGAATTTGGGTTCCGGTGCAATCACCGAATACATGATATCAGACCCGTCCTTGTCCAGGGGAATTCTTAAATCCTCAAATTCTTCTCTGGCATCTTCTTCCTGCCACTGGAGGGTGTCAATCCATTCGTCCTGTTTGACCCACATCTGGTTGCCTGTGGCAGCATGGGAATTGACTGTGTCCTGAATATACAGCGGGGTGATCTCCAGTTTGTGAATGATCCGCCGGACCGTCAGCATCATATAGGCAATATCAATGCCGAACGGGCAATACATGGAGCATCGTTTACAGACATTGCATTCGGTATGGGCAATTCTTACGGCATCAGATAAAAATTCTCTGGATACCCTGCCTTTTTTGTTGATCATTTCCAGGATCGTCTGCTTAACCTTTGCCGCAGGGGAGTACTGGGGCGCTCTGTCATTGGACAGAAAAACGCTGCAGGCATCTGAACATAAGCCGCACCGCATGCAGGTCTGCACATATGCCTTGAAACGGGCTCCGGTTTCTTTTTCCAGTACCTGGTTGATTACACTGGCTATTTTTTCCGGTGTCAGCTTTGCCAGACCAGCTTCAACACCTTCATCAATTACTTTTTTATTTGTTTTTACGTCCTGCATGAATTTCTCCTTTTATTACCAGACCTGGTTTGTCAGGCTGGAGCTTACCAGACCAGTTTTTACCAATCTTTGGAATGTCTGACACCACCGAATTCAGAAGCGGTGTAGGCGCGTGTTAACGGGGCCAGAATCATATGAAAGAACCGGGTAAAAGGTATTAAAATCAACATAAGTTCCCCGGAAATGACATGAATGATTACCATCCACTGGTAGGCAAAAAACTGGTGGTAGGCAATAAAACCGCTGATAAACGGCAGGGCCACAAGTATGATGAAAACATAATCAGACAATCCGGTTAAAAATTTGACTTCCGGCACCATCCTCCGTCGAATGGCAAAGAAAATCAGGGCACAGATAACCGCCACAGTGAAAATATCTGCCAGCCAGTCGCTCACTGTCCACCAGGACAGGTTGAAATTTTCTTCAATCAGGATGACATGGGATAATAAAAAGAGCGGCGTCAAGAACAGTAAAATGTGGAAAATGTACGATACTGCATAAAACACAGGGCTTTTTCTGGTGCTTACCGGCAAAAAAGGAACCAGCCATACAAGGATGGACCGCAGACTGAATTTCACAGACAGAAACGTGAACATAAAATTTTCTTTTTCACGGGTGAGTCTGAAAATCTGAAGCAGTCTGAAAACAATACCGATGAAACATATTCCAAAGGAAATCCAGACCATGGGGCCTGTGATGAACTGGATAAAGGAATGCATATTTTTCTCCTTTTACAAGACCTTGTCCAGGGACAGGGTCTGTCGGTAATAGATACCGTTTTTAATCGCTTTTAAAAGAATTTTGTCGCTGCCCGGGCTGATGGCCGGTTCAAACATCATGTCAAAATCATTTTGATACACCTTGCCATTCACCACCAGATAATACCGATTGTTTTTTTCCATGCGGGTGGCTGCAATTTTGGTGTCGGCACTGATTACAGGCGCCCACAGCTTATCTGCCTTAAGACCCCATGGGGTGACGTTGCCATTGCGGATGACAGCGAGATCCCAGAGATCATTATCCTTGAACAGGGCAATCAAGAGTTCAGCATTGTCTGAATAAAACAGTTCAGAGATCATGGTGTTGCACTGGAAATTCAACAGGGTGTTGTTTTCACAGATACCCCATCTGCCAAAGGTTTCACTGACCACAGCTGCAATTTTACCCGTGCTGTCATGAACAGTCGGTTTCCATAATTGTTCAAAAGGCCGGTTCCAGAAATCTGAATCATCCTTGAACAGATGCCATTTGCCGTTCTGGCGAACCGGCGCAATAATCGATGCGCCATGGTTTATAAAACACGGTTCCCAGGCAAATTGAAAATTTGACTTCCAGGGTCCGCTGTTGGTGGCAATAGAATAATCCAGCCGGCTTCTGCGTATGGAAAAAGCGGTTTTTTCTTCTGTGGAATCAAAACAGATGCTTTCAATATTCACATAGCGTTCAGATTGTAATTCTCCGTTGACTGCCACACAGAAAAGTCCTGCGGCAAAGGCTTCAATATCGGCCTGATCCATATGGTCCACCTGGACAACCGCTGCAGAATTTCCAAGAGGTCCCAGCAGGGTGCCGGAGATGTTTTTATAGAGGGTTTCCCAGGTTGTGTCGTTGACTGACATGCCGTATTCGGAATCCTGTTGAATTGCAGCACTGATAAAAGATCCATCCGGTGAAAATTTTAAATCCCAGGCATAATCAAACCGGCCTTCCCAGCACTCACCATCCACACAGACAGTCCATTCTTCGTCGCTGGCGGTCAATGCGGCCAGTCGTCCGTCCGGCCCGAATTTCAGTGCCCAGGCTTTTTCAAAGGTCTCCTCCCAGGTTTCTCCATTTTTGCAGACTGAAAATTCTGCGTCATCAACATTTACAATTGCGGCAATGCTTTCACCATCCGGGCTTGCACAAGGTTCCTGTACCCAGTTGAATTCGTCTTCCCATTCTTTTACGGGAATCTGTTTTTCAGGCGTCTGCCAGTCCCAGGTGCTTTTATCGTTCAAGATTTTATCATTCATTGGGTTTCTCCGGTCTTAATTATTTCATCAAGAATTGTGTCAATGGATGCAATGCATAAGGGTTTTTCTATGAGTGCATCAATTTTGTTTTTTGATATTTCAGATCTGAGTTCATCATTTGTCAGTGTGGCCATCAGGATTCTTGCGGTCCCGGGTTTATCAACAGCCACCTGTTTCAACAGCGTCATTCCATCCATGTCCGGCAAAAAATAATCTGCAATGACCACATCAATATCCTGATATTTAAAGGCATTCAGCCCTTCTTCCCCGGATTTGAATATCAGGAGTTTAAAGCGCTCGTTTTTCAGAAAAGTGCTTAAAGATTCCCTGATATATTTGTCATTGTCAATGATCATGATCTGAACGGCTTTTGCTGTTTCTTTTTTCATGAGCTCCCTGTCCATTTGTTATATCGGCACCCATAATAGCATGAAACATGCCACAGATATAAAAAATTATATTCTCTTTTATATCAGATGGTTGGAGAAAAGGATGTTTCAGTTTGATTTGAAATATTGAAAGATTGCGAAAAATTTTTATCAGATTTCAGAAGAATTCGCAATTTTTCTAAATATGAACCTAATCCGGCGGCATAAGATTATCTGATCTGGACCGCAGCTGTCTTGCGGGATTGGGACAGCCATTTATCCCACGTGGTTTTATTTTTTGCGATCCATTCATCCACATGGCGTTCAATATCTTTCCGGGATTTTTCTCCCTGGCTCATGCGCGTATTCTGCTCGTTGATATCTGCCAGCGACAGGGTGAATATCTCAAAGAATTTTCTGGCCACAGGATTTTTTTCAACAAATTTTTTGTTGGCCACAATCTGTATGTCGGATACCACATATCCCAGTTTGACAGGGTCAGAAACAGCACCGTCGACACCGGTCTGTGTCATTCTGTCAACAGCCACTGCCTGATCTTTGTTCGGTATAATTTCAGGCACATTGATCCACATGACATCCGTGCCGGGTTTGAGCTTGAAAACCGTCCAGTTCGGTGTCCATGTGTAAAAAAAGATCGGCGCTCCTGCCTTGTAAGATCCCATGGCAGAAGCCATCCCGGCCTCATATGATGCCTTTACCGGGTTGATATGGTCTTTGAGCTCATACACGTTCATATGATGCGCAATGATTTTTTCACATCCCCAGCCCGGCGGGCAGGCGGTCAGATCGGCTTTGCCGTCGTTGTTCCGGTCAAAGGCTTTTTTAACTTCAGGGCGTTTAAAATCATCCAGGGATTTTATGTTGTATTTTTCAACTGCAGCTTTTGATACCAGATATCCCTGCAACCCGCCGGCCTTGACAACATATCCGTATTTTCCTGCTTTTTCGTCAAAATCTTTGGGCAGCTGACCATTGTGCATGGGGAACCAGCCATTACACCAGTAATCAACATCCCCCAGAACCACGGATTTATAAAAGATCGGATTGGTCAGGTCTTTTGGCTTTTCAACATCAAATCCAAGTGCTGTCAGACCTCTTCGGACCAGCGCTTCCTGGAAAAAACCGGTGTTCCAGGTCGCCCTTGCCGGCTTGACTGTTACCCCTTTTGCTGCGGCCGGTAGGACCGGCAGCATTAACATCAACATAATGATTATTCCAAAAAACGTTTTTATTCCACGCATACATAACTCCTTTGTGTTTGATTATTCATATTTTTTCCCTGCCATGGACTGGGTAATCCGGTCCAGCACCATGGCCAGCAGGACAATGCTCAATCCTGCGACAACGGCCAGCCCGATATCCAGCGTGTTTAACCCGAGAATTACCGGAGACCCAAGTCCGCCTGCACCGATAAGGGATGCGATAACGACCATTGCAAGTGCCATCATGATGGTCTGGTTTAAGCCGGCAAGGATTGTCGGCAGTGCTAACGGAATTTGAACCTTGAGCAGTACCTGGGTACGGGTGGCGCCAAACGCCAAAGCCGCCTCCACAAGTTCCGGATGAACCTGGCGGATACCCAGGCTGGTCAGACGGATAATCGGCGGCATGGCAAATATAATGGTGGCCAGAACACCTGCGACATTGCCCACGGAAAAAAGCATGACAATGGGAACCAGATATACAAAAGACGGGGTGGTCTGCATTGCATCCAGAAAAGGTCGAAGTATTTTTTCAAACCGGTCGTTTCTGCCTGTGGCAATCCCGAAAGGCACCCCCACAATGGTGCAGAACAGCACGGATGCCAGAACCATGGCCAGGGTCGTCATAGTGTCTTCCCAGAATCCCAGAAATCCGATAAAGGTCATGGCAACAAGGGTGAAAACTGCCAGTCCCCAGCCGGAAAACCGCCATGCACAGATCGCCAGAAACAAGATGACAATCACAGGCGGGATCGCATTCAAACCGGTATCAAATCCTGACAGGGTCTGTTCCACAGGCCATTTGATCAATTGGAAAAATTCACGGTGATTATCCACAAGCCACTCAACAAAAGTGGTGATCCAACGCTCCAGTGGAATTAATTTTTCTTCAAACATGATACGCTCCATTCCATATTTTAAAGGTTAAACCGGGAGGTGTTTTTCTGATTTATGAAGGGTTTTAAGGAATCTGTTTTTGGAAACCACGCCCCTGAATATATTGTTTTCATCCACCACGGGTACGGGCCATGGCCTGGATGCAACTTCCGGCAGGATGTCCTGCATATTGTCATGGGTCATGGCCGTATGAACATCTGGCAAAAAACATGTGTCAATGGGTTCTCTGGTTCTGTTATCCTCGACAGCCTGCTGAAGGGAATCAACAGATACAATGCCCAGAAACTGATGTCTGGAATTCAGGACATACCCGTGATTAAAATCTTTGGCATTTAACAGCTCCAGCGTTGCACGGATTCCGCCCTTTCTGGTTTTGACAATGGTCGGATGGGTGTTTGTGACAATTTCACCAGCTGAAATCACATTGGTAGGATCCACCCCCCTGAAAAAGGCCCGGACATAATCATCTGCCGGATTCTGCAGGATTTCTTCGGGTGTGCCCACCTGAACTACCCGTCCGCCTTCCATTATGGCAATCCGGTCGCCGATCCGTAAGGCTTCATCCAGATCGTGAGAAATAAAGACAATGGTTCGGTCACTGTTTTCCTGGAGGGTTAACAGTTCATCCTGCATTTCCGTCCGGATCAGCGGATCCAAAGCAGAAAACGCCTCATCCATCAGGATAATATCCGGATCCACAGCCAGTCCTCTGGCAAGCCCGACCCGCTGCTGCATGCCACCGCTGAGCTGCTTGGGATAGTGACCTTCCCATCCCTGGAGCCCGACCTGGCTCAGTGCATCCCTGGCCCGTTCTTCTCTTTTGCCCTTGCTTTCACCGGCCAGCGCCAGGCCAAATGCTGCATTTTCCAGAACCGTGAGGTGGGGCATCAGTGCAAAAGACTGAAAAACCATGCTCATATTTTTTAATCTGAACTGTACAAGATTGTCGTGTGTCATCCGGGTAATGTCCTGGCCGTTGATAAGGATTTTTCCGCTGGAAGGTTCAATCAACCGGTTCAGCATTCTGACCAGTGTGGATTTTCCTGATCCGGACAGGCCCATGACAACAAAAATTTCTCCTTCCTGGATGGTGAAATTCGCATTGTCGACGCCCACGGTCATGCCGGTTTTTTCATGGATATCCTGTTTGGTGTCCCCGTTTTGAAGTGCTTTGATGGCTTTGTCCGGGTCCGGTCCGAATATTTTATACAGATTCTGGATGATAATTTTATCCATGACAGTGTTTCCCTGTTTTTGATTTGAACTATAATTATATATCGAATACGATGCATAATGTCAAATTCATCATAGGTTCGAGACAGCGATACTGTTGTTATAATTTATTGGTATAAAATGATTTTTATAAATTATCATGGATTTTTATCGGATGGATATATATTTTGAATACATTGTTTAATGCTTGAAAAAAAATTGAGTGTAAAATGGTTTAATCTGGGCTAAGGTAATCGAGTGCAAATTTAATTTGAATTTATTTTCATGGAGAAATTGCAGACAGCATGGATGAAAGTCGCAGCAGAGAATTACTGATTTCGATTCGTAAAATTATTCAGGCCATTGATATCCATTCCAGAATGCTGAATAAAAGATTCGGTCTGACCGGCCCTCAGTTGATTGTGATGCAGGAAATCGCCAGTCACGGTCAGATTTCTATCACGCCGTTGTCGAGAATAACCAGCCTTCGTCAGGCCACAGTCACGGACATCACCCAGCGCCTGGAAGCAAAAGGATATATTTCCCGAAAAAAAAATAAGGATGATAAACGCGCGACCAGCCTCTTTCTGACAGATGCGGGGAAAAAAATCATTGACCAGCTGCCGCCGCTTTTGCAGGAAAAATTTACAGAACGGTTTTCCGGCATGGCAGACTGGGAACAATTAATGGTCTTAAGCGCATTTGAACGGGTGGTGAGCCTGATGTCGGCTGAAGAAATCGACGCGTCTCCTGTTCTTTTGACCGGGCCGTTACAAAAAGAAAACGATGAAGAATAAATCTCAGGTCAACTCAGATTGTACTGCAAAATTTTATTGTACAGGGAGCGCCGGGAGATGTTGAGCATGCTGCTGGTCCGGCTTCGATTGTTCCGGTTGAATTTGAGTGTTCTTGCGATCAGTTCTTTTTCAACTTCTGCCAGAGTCATTCCCACGTTGATTTGAATGGCTGTTTTTTCCGATTTAAAAAGACGGATGCGATCCGGTAAATGGCTGATCCTGAGAATATCCTCCGGTGCACAGATTACGGTGCGCTGTATGACATTTTTCAACTCGCGGATATTTCCGGGCCATGGATAGGCTTCAAGACAGCTCATGAAATCAGAAGAAACCCCCCGGACATTTTTTTTAAAATCATCTGAAGCGGTTTTGATAAAATGGTCTGACAACAGATTGATATCACCGTGGCGTTCCCTGAGCGGCGGCATCTCGATGCGAAGCACATCCAGCCGGTAATACAGATCTTCTCTGAAATTGCCTTTCCGGATTTCATCTTCCAGGTCTGCGTTGGTGGCGGCAATAACACGGACGTCTGATTGCATGCTTTTCAGAGACCCGATCCTGCAGAATTCACTGGTTTCCAGCAGCCGGAGGAGGCTCACCTGCATTTTCTGGTCAATGGTGGCGATTTCATCCAGAAAGACTGTGCCGCCTTCGGCCATTTCAAAAGCGCCTTTCCGGCGATGGACAGCGTTGGTAAAGGCGCCTTTTTCGTGTCCGAACAGTTCGCTGGCCACAAGATCCGGAGGCAGGGAGCCGATATGCACCGGGATGCATGCCATACGGCTTCGGTTGCTCAGTTCGTGGATGGCCTGTGCTGCAAGTTCCTTTCCTGTTCCGGTTTCGCCCATGAGCAGGACCGGTATGTCTGCGGCAGCAGCCTGGCGGATCTGGCGGTAGACCTGCAGAACAGCAGAAGACCGTCCTATCATGGTTTCAAATGTTGTTTTTTCATTTCCCGCCTGCAACAGCATATTGGTGCCCAGTTGCGGACTGGTTGCAATGGCAGTTTCAATCAGAAGTTTAAGCTCTTCCTGGCTGATGGGAAACGTGGAATAATGAAATGCACCGGCCTTTAACGCTGCATTGGCCAGCTTCAGCTGACCGGGTTCTGTAAAAAACAGAATTTGTGTCCGGGGGCATTTGGCTGAGACCAGTTCCAGGATTTCAATGGCGCTGTCCTGGCGGCCCTGGGTGACAGAGCTGGAAAAAAGCATCAGATCAAAGGCTTCCCGTTCGAAGCGGTCCACCACTTCATCCAGCGTTCTCTGGTATGAAAGCGAGATCTGTGTTTCATCAAAGATCTGTTTCAGGTGGGATGCAAGCTCCCGTCCTTTATCAACGCAGATGATCCGGATTTTATCAATATGCATTCCGTGCTCCTGTTTGTTCCTGTCGGCAGATATTTTCTTGTGTAAAAAAAATACACAGTATCAAATAATGATAATATTTCCTGTAAAAAGGCGATACTATCAAATCTACAAGTGAAAAACAAATGAAACTTTCCCTTGACTTCATAAAATCGGCACGGAAAACAAGCAGAAACAGTATGTTTTGAGAAAAATTTGCACAGTAATGTTTGGTTTTCGTTAAAACTGGTGCGTTTTTGCCCAAACCCTTTCTGCAGACAGGTTGTGCAATGAAAAAATACCTGTGCCGGGCTGTTAAAAAAAAAGAGGTTTTATGTGGTCACCCTTGCATCACCTGTCTTCTGGCGGTTCTTGCCCGGTGGTCTGAAAGCCATGGCATGGGGATTGCAAAACCGGAATATGAACATCTGTATGAACATCCGGTCATAGGCTGGATAATAATAACAAAAAAAGGGGAACTATGAGTAAAATAATTAAAAACCATGTTTTTACAAGTGAATCTGTCAGTGAAGGGCACCCGGATAAAATATGTGACCAGGCGTCTGATGCTGTATTGGACGCCTGCCTGTCACTGGATCCTGAAAGTCGCGTGGCCTGTGAAACCGCCACAACCACAAACCTGTTGATGCAGATCGGAGAGATTACCTGCAATCAGTGGGATAAGATCGAACCTGAAGCCCTTGCCAGAAAAGTGATCCATGACATCGGATACAACCGCAGGGAGCTGGAGTTTTCCAGCCAGACCTTTGAGTATGCCTGTCATATCCATCCGCAGTCCTGTGATATCAGTCAGGGGGTTACCGAAGGTGAAGGCCTCTACGAGGAGCAGGGCGCCGGGGATCAGGGCATGATGTTCGGTTATGCGACAAAATCAACGCCTGCACTGATGCCCGCGCCGATTTATTACAGCCACCAGTTGCTGGACCGCCTTCAGACCTTAAGAAAAACAGGACAGATTCATTATCTGCGGCCGGATGCCAAAACCCAGGTGTCGGTTCTGCATGAAAATGGTGTTCCGGTAAAAATCACCAGTGTGGTAATTTCCCATCAGACAGATGAGATGTCACTGGAAAAAATTCAGAGTGATCTCACTGAAGTGACAGTGGATTTTTTAAATCCCACCGGCCTGATTGATGACAGCACCCAATATTATATCAACCCCACCGGAAGATTTGTGATTGGCGGACCCCATGGCGATGCCGGACTGACAGGCAGAAAGATCATCGTGGATACCTATGGCGGCGTAGGCTGCCATGGCGGCGGAGCATTCAGCGGAAAAGACCCGTCCAAGGTGGACCGGTCTGCAGCCTATTATGCCCGGTATGCGGCTAAAAATATCGTGGCAGCCGGTCTGGCAGACAAATGTGAGATTCAGGTGGCGTATGCCATTGGCATGCCCAGGCCCTTGAGTATTAATGTAGAAACCTTCGGCACAGGAAAAGTGGATGAGTCTGTTATCCAGGATATCCTGGAAAATGGTGAAATATTTGATTTCCGGCCGGCAGCGCTGATCAAAGATCTGGACCTGACCCGCCCGAAGGGATGGTGCTACCAGGATACGGCGGCTTTAGGACATTTTGGAAGGGATATTTTCCCCTGGGAGCGCACAGACCGTATTGATGCGCTGAAGCAGGCCACGGCGGTACATTAATAGATATTAGAGAATAGATATTTGAAGAGATTAAAAAAAATGACACATTCGCAAGGAGGAAACTTATGACACAGACACCGGAATTATGGACAGCAACATATGATGCGGAAAATGACGAAGAACTGGCAGATGCTTACGGAAAATGGGCCAGCCTTTATGATCACGATACGACTGAAGTTATGGGGTATGTCGGACCACAGATTGCAGTGCAAATGCTGGATAAATATGTTGATTCAAAAGAATGCCGGATACTGGATGCAGGCTGCGGTACCGGTCTGGTCGGGGAGATCCTGAATGATCTGGGATATGCCCATGTTGATGCCATGGATTTTTCAGAAGATATGCTGATGGAAGCGCAGAAAAAAGAGGTCTATGACAGACTGCTTCACGAAGATCTGAATAAAGGGCTCAAGATTCCGGATAACAGCTACGATGCAACCATCTGTGTGGGAACGTTTACCTATGCCCATGTGGGACCGCATGCAATGGACGAGCTGATCCGGGTGACCCGGCCCGGGGGGCATATCTGTTTTACCATCCGGGATGGTGTGTATCAGGAAGACGGATATCGCAAAAAAATGATCGAAACCGAATTTGAAAAGCATTGGCAGCTTGAAGAACTCAAGGAAGCGGATTATCTGATCAAGGAGGGCGTGACTGCAAAATTCTGTACATATAAGGTTATGGAAAATAAAGGAGCATAAGATGGTTTCTGATAACAAGACACTGGATAAAGTATATACGGCCCAAAACAGTGAACAGCTTATGGATGCCTACAAAGACTGGGCCACCAAATATGATAGTGATACGGTTTGCGAATTTGGCTATGTCGCGCATATTGAAAGCGCTAAAGCACTGGACAAGGCTCTGGATGACAAAGAGTGCCGGATACTGGATGCAGGCTGCGGCACAGGGCTGGTTGCAGAGGAGCTTTCAAAACTGGGGTACACACAGATGGATGCCCTGGATTATTCAAAGGAAATGCTGGAAAAAGCTGCGGTCAAAAAATTGTATCAGGACTATATCCAGGCAGACCTGAATGCACCGCTGGATATGCCGGATGACTCATACGATGCTGTGGTCTGTACCGGAACATTTACATACGGGCATGTCAAACCCCATGCCTTTAACGAACTGGTCCGGGTGTCAAAACCCGGCGGTATTGTCTGTTTTACGATCCGGGAAGGTGCATTTGAAGACTATGATTACCGGTCCCAGATGCTCAAAATAGAACAGGAAAACAATTGGGAACTGCTTGAAATGCAGGATACGGATTATCTTAAAAATGAAGGCGTGCGCTGTAAAATGTGCACGTACCGTGTTACCAAATAAAAAAAATGTCTGAATCTCTGGAGCCCGGCCATCTCAAGCACAGATGGCCGGGTTGTGTCAGTAAACAGCAGTGTCTGATCTGGATTATTTTTTTATCATTTCTGCAATCTGGAATGCAACTTCCAGGCTCTGCTCAGCATTTAACCGCGGATCACAGGTTGTATCATATCTGCTGTGCAGTTCTTCATCCACGATATTTCTGGCTCCGCCGAGGCATTCGGTTACATTTTTCCCGGTCATTTCAAGATGAATACCTCCGGGAATGGTGCCTTCAGCCCAGTGAACTTCAAAAAACCGGGTGATTTCCTCCAGAATATCATTAAAGTCACGGGTCTTGTGCCCTGAATCCGCCGTATAGGTATTGGCATGCATGGGATCACAGCTCCAGACAATGTTGAACCCTTCCTTTTTGGTTTCCCGCAGCAAAGGAGTTAAAACCTTTTCGATATTCCGGGTTCCCAGGCGGGTGATCAGCGTCAGACGGCCAGCCTCGTTTTCCGGATTCAGTTTTTGTATCAGTTTTTTGACATCCTCAATATTACAGTCCGGCCCGATTTTAACGCCAATGGGATTGAGAACACCGCTTAAAAATTCCACGTGGGCACCGTCCACCTGCCGTGTTCTTTCTCCGATCCAGACCATGTGGGCTGAACAGTCATACCAGTCGCCGGTGGTTGAATCCACCCGGGTCAATGCCTGTTCATATCCCAGAAGCAAGGCTTCGTGGGAGGTAAAAAACTGGGTCTGGTTCACCTGGGGAATGTCTATGGGAATGCCAATGGTGTTCATGAATTTAATGGCCTGGTCAATCTGTTTTGCCAGCCGGTCATAGGAGCGGCCCATGGGGGATTTAATTACAAATTCCTGGTTCCAGGCCTGGACCCTGTGAAGCGCTGCAAACCCGCCCCTTGTAAATGCCCGCAGCAGATTCAGGGTGGCGGCAGACATATAATAGCCCTTGAGCATATATTTGGGGTTGGGGGTTCGGCCTTTTTTTGTGGGCTCGCTCTTGTTGACCATATCTCCCCGGTAGGACGGCAGTTCAACACCGTTCACGATTTCCGTATCAGATGACCGGGGTTTGGCAAACTGGCCGGCAATCCGACCAAGTTTGATGACAGGCTTGCCCCCGGCATATGTCATGACCACGGCCATCTGAAGCATGACTTTCAGGGTTTCCCGGATATTGGGAGCGGTAACTTCAGAAAAATTTTCTGAACAGTCCCCGCCCTGCAGTAAAAAGGCTTCTCCCCTTGATGCTTTGGCCAGCATGGCTTTAAGATCCCGTATTTCTCCTGCAAAAACCAGAGGGGGCAGCAGGGAAAGGTCATTTAAGACTTTATCCACTTCCTTGGGGTTCGGCCAGTTGGGCTGTTGAAGGGCAGGATAATTTTTCCAGCTTGTTTTTGTCCATTCTGTATGTGGTGTCTTCATAATTTATTCGCATTTTCGTTAAAAGTTGACTATAATCTTTACCAGCCTATATGTTTTAAGGCAAGGGGATATTAAAATCAGCAGGTTTTGATTTAATTCCACTGTTTCATGAATCAAAAAAAAGGCGGAACAAAAGATGTTTTTAGGATTTGATGATATTGTCAAAGAGGCTAAAAAACTCCCGGTGGTCTCTTTAGCCGCGGCAACAGCGTATCATGAAAAAACTTCTTTTTTGACAGAATATGTGGATGAAACTTTGGCATCTCATCCGAAAATTCATGATCTGACCGGCCATAATCCATTGCAGGTCATGTATGATAATCACCGTCATCATGCGGCATTTATGGCAACAGTGTTCAGCATAGCAAACTATGAACTGCTTGCCAGGACAGTCCCCTGGGTTTATCGCGCCTATTCGGCACATTCTTTTTCCTTTGATTATTTTCCGGTTGAATTAAAGGCATGGGTGGCGGCCATAGATAAATATATGGCAACGGATATGACCGCAGAAATCAAATCTGTCTATGCGTGGATGATAAAGCAACATGAAAATATGATGTATCTGTCTCAAATTAAAAAGGAACACAAACTTCCTGTCCGGGAAGACTGGCTTGAAAAAAAGACTTCTTTTCTGGCAGCTGCCTTAGACGGTGATCATAGAAAATGTCTGGGTATTGCAAAAGAATTTGTATTGACCGGAAAAGATATTGAGCCTTTTTATCTGCAGATCATACAGCCGGTAATGTATGAAGTCGGCATGCTCTGGGAACAGGGAACTGTTTCAGTTGCCCAGGAGCACCTTGCTTCTGCCGTTGTGGGCCGTGTCATGGCATCCACCAGCATGGTGGATGTGGTTTGTGACAGGGTGATGCCAAAAGTTGTGATAACAGCTGCTCCCAACGAATATCATGAAATAGGGGCCTGGATGATTTCAGACATCCTTGAACATGACGGATGGGATGTGAAATATCTTGGCGCCAACACCCCGGCAGACGATCTTTTGGAACTGTTAAAGTCTTTTAAACCCAAAGTGCTGGCAATGTCGGTGACAATGCCGTTTAATATCCTGAAAGTAAAACAACTGATCGGTGTCATTAAAGCGGATGCAGAACTTAAAAAGATTCTGGTGGTTATCGGCGGGCGGACTTTTAATGAAAATCCGGAATTGTGGCAGTCCACCGGTGCAGACTGTTTTGCTGCAAATATTCAGGAAATAAAAACACTGTTTGCCAAGATGGAAAAATAATGGATCAATTTAAACAAGAGATTTCCAGGTATGTCAGCAAATGTGAAGATTATTTTATTCATACCGATGCCCTTGCCGTTATTGTGCTGGATAAGAATATGAATATCATAACACATAATCACTGTTTCGGCAGACTTGTCGGTTCCGGGAAAAGTATTGCCGGAGAATCAATGTATTCTTTTATGCTTCCGGAAAGTCATGAATCGTTAACCGCTTTAAATTCAGCAAAAGACCAGTCGGTCTGTCTGAATTTCAAGACCCGGGATGCTTCCATTATATCGTTGCAGTGTCATGTGGTTCACGTTGATGCCCAAAGACACCTGATTTTTGGTGTACATCTGATGCTTACAAATGAGCAGGCCCTTCAAAAGATGACCATCATGTCAAATGAAATGGCAAATCTGGCAAGGGATCTGTACAAAAAAAACAGGGAACTTAAAGATGCGCATGCAAAAATCAAAACATTGAGCGGCATTGTTCCCATTTGCATGCATTGCAAAGAAATCAGGGATGATAAAGGATATTGGAACCAACTTGAAAAATACATCTCAGAACATTCAGAAGTGACGTTCAGTCATGGCCTTTGCGATAAATGTCTTGAAAAGTATTATCCCGGCCCGGGTGATATCCGAAATGAAGACCCAGGCGAAGATCACAATAGCTGATAATTTTTTTTTGGTGGCTTTGTGCAGGCAGTTATAATATGTTTTAACATGTTGCAGTATTTAATTATTTTTTAATACAAGGAGATCATATAATGGCAAAAATGACCCCGAGAATGAAAGAGCTTTTTGAAAAAGTGGGCGCAGTCGCGCTTGGAACCTCAACCCTGGACGGCAGGCCGAATGTTGTGCCGGTGGGGGCAAAAAAAATCATTGATGATGAAACTGTTCTTATTTCTGATCAGTTTCTGAACAAAACCCTGGCCAATATGAAAGCAAATCCACAGGTAACACTGACCTACTGGGAAGGGCATGAAGGCTATCAGCTGAAAGGCTCTGTCACCATTGAAACCCAGGGTAAACGATATGAAGAAACAGCCCAGTGGATTGAACAGCTCGGCGCAAAGGCCGGATTTCCGCTTAAATCCAAAGGGGCTGTTATTTTAAAGATAGAAGAGATCTATGGCGTTGCCCCGGGACCGGGTGCGGGGAAACAACTGGCGTAGATTTTTTTTGTATGATTGAATCTGGAATGGATATGGGTTTAAAAACCGGGTATAAAAAATTTTTTAAAAAAAATAAATACAGCACAGACGAGTTTGAAATCTATCGTTCACTGGTGGAAAACAGCCTGGATTTATTTTACCGTACGGACACGGACGGTTGCATCACCTATATATCGCCTTCCGTGTATCATCTTTCGGGTTATACCGTTGAAGAAGCCGTGGGAATGAACATGGCACGGGAAATCTATTTGATTCCTGAAGAGCGGACTGTTTTTCTGGAACATCTTAAGCAAAAAGGTGAGGTGAAGAATTTTAAGGCCCGGCTGAAAAAAAAAGACGGCAGTATCTGGTGGGCCTCCACAAATGCCAGAATTTTCAGAGGTTCAAAGGGCAATATTCTGGGTGTTGAGGGGGTGACACGCGATATCACCACCCTCAAACAGGCGGATCAGGCATTGCAGGAGAGTGAAGAACGGTTCCGTCTGGCCTTCCATACCTCTCCGGATGCGATCAATCTGACCCGGGTGTCTGATGGAAAGTATGTTGATATTAATCAGGGGTTTACTGATCTTACCGGTTATACCCTTGAGGATGTCTCAGGTGAAAATTCAGTGGAGGTTAAAATCTGGAAATATCCTGCAGACAGGAAGCGGCTGACGGAAGAACTGCAGAAAAACGGTTATGTGAAGAATTTTGAAGCGCAGTTTGTAACAAAGAGCGGTCAAACATTAACCGGGTTGATGTCTGCAAGAATTTTTCAGATGCATGGCCAGGATTTTATGCTGTCCATTGCCCGGGATATCACTGAGCTGAAACAGGCCCAGGAAATCATGGTGCAGTCGGAAAAAATGCTTTCAGTGGGGGGGCTTTCAGCAGGCATGGCCCATGAAATAAACAACCCCCTTGCCGGGATGATACAGAATGCAGAATTGATTACCCGGCGTCTTGCGGATGAATCACTGCAGGCAAATATTGAAGCAGCCCGGGATCTGGGCCTGGATATGAAGGCCATTCAGACTTATATGGAAAAAAGAGGTATCCTGAAGATGGCGGCTGCAATAAAGAAATCAGGCATCCGTCTGGCAGATATCGTAGACAATATGCTCAGTTTTTCCAGAAAAAGCAACGGCAGTATATCCTCCTGCTCGATCCCGGAACTGCTCGATAAAACAGTGAAACTTGCAGAAACGGATTTTGATTTAAAAGATCGTTATGATTTTAAGAACATTGAAATCAAAAGAGTTTATGAAAAGAACCTGCCGTTGATTTCCTGTGAGGCAACTAAATTACAGCAGGTATTTTTAAATATTCTGAATAATGGAGCCCATGCCATGCAGGAAGCTCAGGTTCAAAACCCGGGCTTTGTTCTAAAAGTATGGGCAGATACCTTTAAACAAAAACTGTGTATTGAAATAGAAGATAACGGCCCGGGTATGGATGAAGATATTCAAAAAAGGATTTTTGATCCGTTTTTTACCACCAAACCTGTGGGAGAAGGAACTGGACTGGGTTTAAGTGTTTCTTATTTTATCATTACAAAACATCATAAAGGCGAGATTGAGGTGGAGTCGGAAAAGGGAAAAGGAACCCGGTTTATCATTCGCCTGCCATTTATGGCTTGAACACGATTTCGTCTTCAAACGTTATGACTTCATCCCATTCTTTGATTTTTTCTGAGTTATCCTGGTTGATCCATTGGAAAAACAAATCCACGCAGTCCGGACATAACTGTGTCCCTTTAACATCTTCTATGATCTGCACGGCTTTTTCCATTTTCATGCCTTTTCGATAGGGACGGTTGCTTGTCAGGGCATGGAAGGTGTCTGCTACTGCTGTCATCCTTGCCCATAAAGGAATTTTTGATCCTTTGAGTCCGTCGGGATATCCTTTACCGTCCATGCGTTCATGATGATGCCGTACCATGGGAATAATATTGGACAGACTTTCAATGGGCGAAAGAATATTGGCACCGATGATGGGGTGTTCTTTAATGGTGCCGAATTCGATTTCGCTTAAATGTTCGGGTTTTAAAAGAATGGCATCACTGATGCCGATTTTGCCGATATCATGCAGATGGCCGCCAATGAGAATGTTCTGGATATCCTTATCCGTGGAGCCGGAAAGCCTGGCCAGTGCGGCTGCAATTCCGGCCACGGCCGTGGAATGACCTTTGGTGTATGCATCCCGTGCTTCCAGGGCATTGACCAGACTGGTAATCGTGGACAGCATCATCCGGCGTTCTGAATCCAGGCGTTCCCGGTCCTTGAGCAGTAAAACAAAATGATCAGACAGCAGCTTGTCCACCAGGATCGTTACCTGGTCCATGTTGAAGGGTTTAACCAGATAAGCCTGTGCGCCTCTTTTGAGCATGCGCTGCATGTGCCCTCTGTCCGAGTTGGCGCTCATGACAATAAAGGGAATGGTTTTATGGTGTTTGTCCTTTTGAAGTGCTTCACAGAATTCAAATCCGTTCATTATTGGCATGTCAATATCGGAAAGAATCAGGTCCGGGCGCCGGGATTTGAGTTTTTCAAGTGCATCTGCACCGTTTTGCGCAGTTTCCGTGCGGTATCCGGATTTGGACAGTTCGGTTGCCACAAGGGTTCTGATCATGTTTGAATCATCCACAATCATGATCAGTTTTGAGGTGTTGAAACTGGATTTGGATAAAATACTTTCAACAGAGGTGTATAACTGGTTAGGGACTTCATCCTTTGACAGATAGGCAACTGCGCCTGCCTGGAAACCTTTGTGAATATCCTCTTCAGAGTCAAAGGAACTGGTGATCAGGATCGGGATGCCTCTGGTGGCCGGATCTTTCTTCAGGGCCCGGCACAATGCTATCCCGTCTTTACGCGGCATTTCCACATCAGTGATGATCAGATCAAAATGGTTTTCACGGGCCAGATGAAGGCCCATTTCTCCGTCAATGGCTTCCATGGTGTCGCAGTCGAATTCAGCCAGATATCCTTTGATAATATTGCGCATCATCCGGCTGTCATCTACAATTAAAATTTGGTATTTGGCCATGCCACCTCTTTTTAATACGCCCAGGATTCTCTTTGCTTTTCCTCAAGGTTTAATTGCATAAATTTTTATCCCCTGTCAATTGAATCATTAAAAAATATTAGTTCTGATGATAAAGAACCGTTTCAGGGCTTGAAAACTGATGAGAAGGGATATAAACATGTCATGTCTGCATTAAAAATCAGGCACGCTGTATATTAACAAATAAAAAATATTGAATGAAAGGATTGATCAGGTGAAAACGCTTGTATATATCATTTGTCTGGGCGTATTGTTTTACGGAATTATTCTGATGATTTTTTACCTGTTTCAGGACCGGTTTTTATTTTTCCCGGGAAAGACAGCCTTTGGCGACTGTCCTGAAATGGAAAAATATAATCTTACTGCACAGCGCTTTGGCAATATCCGATATTATCTCCAGGCAGATCCTCACCCTGACAGATGGATTATCATATTTCACGGAAATGCAGGCAATGCCTGTGACCGGACATATTTTCCGGATTTGCTGAAAGCATTTAATGCCAATATTGTTTTATTCGAATATCCCGGGTACGGCAAGGATACGAATTCTCCCACACAGAGTCTGATCATCGAGCAGGCACTTGAGTTGACGCTTCATATCAAAGGGATGAATCCTGATAATCTGCCTGTCTATCTGATGGGTGAATCGCTGGGCACAGGCGTGGCAACGATTACCGCCGCACACACGCAAGTCAGTGGGTTGATCCTTTTTTCTGCGTATACATCCATTGCAGCCGTTGCCAGGCATCATTATCCCTGGCTGCCGGTTAACCATGTATTGAAACACAAATTCCAGGCCGATATCCAGGCTGGCAGGATTCAGGCCCCGGTGATTCTTTTCCATGGGACAGACGATGATATTATTCCTGTTCAGTTTGCCCGGCAGCAGGTGTTAAATTTTGCCGGTGCAAAAAAACTGGTCGAGCTTTCCGGCTGCGGGCATAACGATATTCTTGATTCTGGCCAGAAACGTATCCAGGAGGAAATAAAAAATTTTATGCTCAAAAAGGCCTTTTTGTATTAACTGTGTTTTCGGGAAGGTAATCGATGACAGATAAAAATTTTTTGGATACAAAAGAAATCCGTCTTGCCAATTATAGAATGGATATCCGCTATGATGGACAAAAGTATTATGGATGGCAGCGGCATAAAGACAACCCCACCATCCAGGGGGCTTTGGAAAATGCGATCACCCAGTGCTTTGGTCTGCGGGTCAATGTGGAAGGTTCCGGAAGAACGGATCGGGGGGTCCATGCGGTGCAGCAGGTTGCAACTGTGCGTCTTCCTGATCATCTTGACCCGGATGCGGTCAAAATGCTTAATCATGTGCTGGGTCATACCATTGAGATTCTCAATCTTCAAAAAGTATCTGAACACTTTCATGCACGGGAGTCCGCCATGGGGAAACGGTATTGTTATCATATCTGGAATCATCCCGAACTGCCGCTGGAACAGAACGGCCGGGTCTGGCATATTCCTGAAAAACTGGATGCAGGGGCCATGAGAAAAGCCTGTCCGCTGTTTGTGGGAAAAATGGATTTTGCCTCTTTTGCCAAGGTCCCCAATTTTAAGCGGTCCACCACCTTTCGAACCGTGCATGCTCTGGATCTTGTGCAGGATGGCCCTTTTTTGTGTTTTGCAATTATTGCTGATGGGTTTTTATACAAGATGGTGCGCAATATTATCCGTCTGCTGGTCAAGACAGGGGAAGGCCGGGTTATGATCAGTGATATTCCCGAAATTATCAAGGCAAAAGACCGAAATGCTTCTCCGGGCACAGCACCTGCTTCAGGACTGTATCTTTATGATGTCTTTTATGATCAACAGGCCCTGGATGCGGCCATGGCAGAAAAAGGAAGGATAAAATGAGTGACTTTGTTCATGAACGGCATAAAGACCCCACCCGCCTGATCCGGCCCAGAGAGCTGATTGTCGCCTGTGTGCCCATGAGAAGCAATGTGAATATTTCCCAGATTGCACGCACTGCCAGTGCCTGTGCAGTGGAAAAAATGATTATCTGTGGAAACGCATCGCTGATTTCAAAAATTGCCCGGGATGCAACATCGCACCTTTGTGTCAGCACGCACAGATCTTTAAGTCCGGTATTAAAAAAGCTTAAACAGGAAGGATATCGTATTGTCGGCATAGAGCAGGCATCCCATTCACAGAATATTCATCATTTTTCTTTTGCGCGCCGGACCGTTCTGGTGATCGGAAATGAGCGTCTCGGGATAAGCGATGACATCCTGGGCCAGCTTGACGATGTTATTGAAATCCCTGTTTGGGGAATGCCCCACAGTTATAATGCAGCATCTGCTGCAAATATGGCATTGTATGAATACTGCCGGCAGTTTCCTGAAGGATAATTTTTTAACGCAAAAATCTGGATATTCAGGTTGACGAAACATCAGATCATATCTTATACATAATGAAACCCCTTAATAAAGAGTGAGACTGTGAATGGTATCGTGGAATCATTAATTAAAAATAAGGAAAAACGGTTATGAAATCTGTTCTGAACAGACAGCGTATGGCTGTTATTATTGAATTTGCATGTTTTTTGATTTTAGCAGTTGCCCTGTTTGTGTCTGCCAAAGGGATCGCAGCTTTTGCAGCACTTCTGGTGGGTCTTCTGGGAATAGCCGCATTTGCGCATCTTCAGTTCCATGGCAGACCGGAAAAATTTTTCGGTCAGGAGACTGCAGCATCAGATGGGGGTTCAGACGCCTATATCGCCTGCCTAAAAGCTGCAAACGGTGAACACCCTGACATGCGGGGGATGATACCTGAGGATGTCGTGGGTCAGAGCGCTTTGGGGAAAAACATCAACCAGTTCCTTGTTCGCATGAATTCACTTTTGTCCTCTTTATTAAAAAACAGCCTGCAGATTGCACTGGCGTCTGCGGATGCAAGAAAGCTGGGGGTCAAGTCCCGGGAAAATGCAGACAGACAGGCAGAATTATCAGATCTGATTTTTCAGGCAAATGACGAAACCAACAGTGCGCTCCAGGATTTAAGCCAGCGGACCTGCGGTATTACAGATGCCAATAACCTGAATCTGGATGTGGGCAAGCAGTGCATGACAGATCTGGGCAAAGCCTCCGATCATGTGGAAACATCTTCTGAAGTTTTGGTTGAATTTAATCAGACCGTTAAACGCCTGGTCAAAAGCTCGGAAAATATTCGAACCATACTTGATACGGTCCAGGATTTTGCTTCCCAGACCAATCTTTTGGCATTGAATGCCGCCATAGAAGCTGCACGTGCCGGAGAGCACGGCCGCAGTTTTGCTGTAGTTGCAGGTGAGGTCAGATCCCTTGCAAGCAAGGTGGGAAATTCTGCAAACCAGATCAGTGAGCTGGTTGAAGAGATGACAAAGGCAGTCTCTGAAACCTCGAAAAGCACCGAGTCTGCCACCCTCAGCACAGGTGAGGCAAAAACTGCCATTCAGGCGGCTGTGGATAAATTCGGGCAGATGATGAAAGAATTTGAAAGTTCAAACGAAAATTTATTGATGGTCAGTTCCACGATTGAGGAATTGACCCAGACAAACAGTGAGGGGCTGCAACGGACCAAAGAGATCCGGGAGCTGGGAGAAGAAATCCGTAAAAATATGGATCAAAGTTTTGTGAATGCGGATTTCATGCGCGATGCCACCAATACCGCATTGAAAGATCTGGTGAAATACCGTCTGCAGAACAGTGTTGTGGAACCTTTTGTGAAAACATTGATGGAACGGCGGGATATCATCCAGAAAATGATGGAAGAGCTTGTTGATGAAGGTGTCAATCTGTTTGACCGCAATTATAAAAAAATAGAGTCTTCCAAGATGGGTAAATATGACGTCAGTTACGGCGAGCCCTTGCGCAGAAAAATCCAGTCAACCATTGATGAATGGCATAAGGGCGCATTGAAACAAGGGATTATCTACTGGCTGCCGTCAGATGAAAAAGGGTATCTGGCGGTTAACCGCAGTGAACTGTCCATGCCTGAAACCGGAGATCCCAAAGTGGACATGAATCACAGCCGGTACATGTATTTTTCTGTGGCAAGTGAAGTTGAGCTGAACAATGCAGCCAATTCCGGTGAAATCAGCATGGGAACCTTTGTTGTGCCCACAGGCCAGTCAGTGATTACGATTTATGTGCCCATTCATCTTCATGGCCGGCGATGGGGAACTTTTGGCGTGGGAGCAGTCCAGCAGGCCCTTGGTTTATAGGCAGGAAAGTGAGGCCATGTCAGGCCGGTGTCTGTAATAGTGTGTGGCCTGTTCAAATGCATAGGCCAGTTGCAGCACGCCGAGTTCATCCTGGTGGCGCCCCACAATCTGAACGCCCACCGGCAGCCCCTGGGCTGTGAACCCGCAGGGGACAGAGATGGCCGGATGACCGGTAACGGTTATATAGTAACAGGATTTCATCCAGTCGATATAGGTTTCCATTTTGACATTGTTTATCCGGGTGATGGACGGCTGCTTGATGTCAAAAGGCAACACCTGGTTCACCGGGCAGATTAAAAATTCATATGTTTCCATAAATTTTCGAACCCGGTGATAAAGAGCGGTTTTTTGCTTTTCCGCTTCTCCGATCTGGACTCCGGTAAGTTTGAGCCCCTGCTCGATATTCCATATCACAGTATCCTTTATATGGTCACGGTGTGTTTTGAGCATCTTGCCGAAAAGCAGTGCAAAAAACCATGCGCGCATGACCTTGAAAATATCGTCTGCATTGGAAAAGTCCGGCTCCTCATCTTCAACACGGCAGCCTAATGACTCAAAAACATGGCGATGGCTGTCAATGACCTGTGTGACCCGGCTGTCAACCGGCAATCCGCCAAGATCCCGGCTCCATGCAATGCGGGTGCCTTTAAAATTTCTTTCCAGCGGCTGACTGAAAAAATGTGCCGGTGTGGTGATGGAAATGGGGGAGCGTGGATCAGGCCCGGCAATGGCACTGAGCATCAGCGCCACATCCTGAACAGTTCTTGCCATGGGGCCCTGGACAGAAACAGGATACCATGCTGCTGCATTGGGATAGTCCGGCACTCGCCCTGGCGAAGGTCTTAATCCCACAATATTGCAGAAATTGGCAGGATTACGTAAAGATCCCCCGGTGTCGCTGCCGTCTGCAATGGGCAGCATTCCGCAGGCCAGTGCTGCTGCTGCGCCGCCGCTGCTGCCGCCGCATGTTTTGGTCATATCATAGGGATTGCAGGTTTCTCCGAAAACAGGATTGAAGGTTTGTGATCCGGCGCCGAATTCCGGCGTGTTGGTCTTCCCGATGGTGATGGCACCGGCTTTTTGCAGCCGATCCACAATCAGTGCATTTTTAGTGGGTATGCGATTTTTGAAAATCGGCGATCCTAATGTGGTCAAGATTCCTTTGGTGTCCACCAGGTCTTTGTGGGCAACGGGCAGTCCATGCAGCACGCCGGTGTTTTCTCCGGCCATCTGTTTTTTGTCTGCAGCATCTGCCAGTTTAAGCCCGAGTTCGGGCAAAAAGGTGACAATGGCGTTCACCCTGGGATTGATCTGTTGAATCTGATCAATATGGGCTTCCATGACCTGTCTTGCTGACAGTTCCTTTCTGCGCATCAGGTGAACAAGCTGTGTTGCGCTCATAAAACAGATATCTGTTGTCATTGGTCAGTCTTCCAGGTTTTTTTAAGTTTATAGCGATAGGTGTGGTGATTCATATTGAGCAGCCGAGCCGCCTTGCTTTCATTGCCATCTGAAAGATGCAGGGCATGATTCAGATACCGGTTTTCAATTTTTTCCAGAAGGCCTTTAAGGTCGATTCCCTGATCCGGTATGTTCATTTCCAGGATTGTCTGATTTTCCGGCGGGCTGGGATTTTTCGGTGTTGCAGGGATGCGAAGACCTAAATCTTCTGTTGTGAGCGCATCGGTGCTGCAGATCAGGCAGGCCCGTTCAATCATGTTTTTCAACTCTCTGACATTGCCGGAAAATGTATGGGATAAAAGAATGTTTTGGGCATCCGGAGAAATATTGCGGATATCCTTGTTAAATTTTTTGTTGAATTCGTATAGAAAATGCTTGGCCAAAGGAAGGATATCCTCCCGTCTTTCGTTCAGAGAAGGAATGTTTGCTTTTACCACACATAGTCTGAAGTACAGGTCTTTTCTAAAACGGTCTTTTTTGATCAGGGCCTCCAGATCCTTGTTTGTGGCAGATACCACCCGGGTTTTCACCTGGTATTTTTTTGTGGACCCCACCTTGTAAAATTCTCCGCTTTCAAGAAAGCGAAGCAGTTTTGCCTGGCCGCCGGGGCTCAGGTCAGCAACTTCATCCAGAAAAAGCGTGCCGTGATCTGCCTCCTGGATAAATCCTTTTTTCCCCTGGGTTCTGGCACCGGAAAAAGCCCCTGCCTCATATCCGAACAATTCACTTTCAATGAGGTCTTCGGGAAAGGCAGAGCAGTTCACCGGGATAAACGGGCCCTGGAAAACAGGACTTCTTGCATGGATGGCCCGGGCAATAAGTTCTTTTCCCGTGCCGGTTTCTCCCATGATCATGATAGGGGTGTCCGGGCTTTTGGCCACCATGTTTACAAAATCCATGACACTTTCAATGCCTTTGCTCTCACCGATAAAACAGGGCTGATTGTCTGTGAGATATTTTTCCTGGAGAAGCTTGACTTCTCTTCTCAGGGCAATGGATGAAAGCGCTTTTTTGATTGTCAGTTCGAGAATTTCCGGATTCATGGGTTTGAGGATGAAATCAAAGGCTCCGGCTTTCATGGTCTGGATCACCATATTGATATCTTCAAAGGCTGTGATCATAATCACCGGAAGATCCGGATGATTTTTTTTGATACGGTTCAGTGCCTCAACCCCGTTTATGCCCGGCAGGCCGATATCCATCAGTACCAGATCCGGCTGGTTTTTTTCCAGATCAGACAGAAAAGATTCGGCATCTTCAAAACAGGCAATGTCATAATTTTCGGACAACAGCATTTCAAGCCCGTCCCGGATGCTTTCTTCGTCATCAACAATATGGATGGAATAGGGGATCATGATATTTTTCCGTTTTTATTTATGGGCAGCTCTATGACAAATCTGGCGCCCTTTGGAACGTCAGGATTGAATCTTAAAGATCCGCCGTGATCGGTGATGATTCTGTGGCAGATGCTCAGCCCAATGCCTGAGCTGTTGGTTTTGGTCGTATAAAACGGGTCGAATATTTTTGAATGACTGGACAAAGGGATGCCCGGGCCGGAATCTTCCACACAGATGACCACAGTGTCTTTTTTTGCGCAGGTTTTCAGCCGGATGATTTTTTCGCCGTCAAAATCCTTCATGGCCTCGGCAGCATTGGTGATCAGGTTTAAGACAACCTGTTCTATCAACAAAGGTTCATTCCAGCAGTCCGGGATATCCGGAGAAAGCTCCTTGATAAATTTAATCCCGTTTTTGCGCAGGGAAACCGATGTCAGTTTGGTCACGTCATCAATGTTTTTATTGATATTGGTCTTGATGAGATGAGGAGAGGCCGGTCTTGAAAAATCCATCACCCGCTTGATGATGGATTCAATCTTATCTGCGGCAAGCGTGACTTTGTCAATAATTGAAAGAACCGAGTTCACATCCCCCATGTTTTTATATATTTTTTTCAACGATTTCAGATAAATATAGATGCCGGACAACGGGTTTCTGATTTCATGGGCAATTCCTGCTGTGACCCGCCCAAGGGATGTCATCTTGTCCTGGATTCTTAAAAAGGTTTCCACCTCTTTGGAATCTGTAATGTCCATCAGATTGGTGATAATCGATTCTTTGCCCAGATATTCGATTTTACGGGCCCGGACTGATGCCCATCGCAGTTGGGAATCTTCTTTTTCTTTTCCCTGGGGGTAATATCGAAAATCTGTATCAATGTGTCTGATTCTGTCTGAAACAAGGTCGTTGTAAATGTTTTTGATGCCTGGCAGATCTTCGATATATATGTTTTTAAAATTCGGGGGTTCAAACGCATCGATGATCTGGTGGTGGATTTTTCTTAACCCCGCATTTCCATATATTTTTTGATCATTCTGGAAAATTGCAATGCAGTTTAACGAGTTTTTAATCAGGGTTTCAAACCGAAGCTGGCTTTCTTCCAGTTCCTTGACTGCTTTTTTGCGTTTGACCTCCAGATCCATGCGGTAAAGGCCAAAGGCAATATCATCTGCAATTTCCTTTACAATATTTTTTTCAGTATCATCCAGGCTCAATTCCTGTGGAACGGACAGGACCAGGAATCCATAATTTTTGTCCTCATGGGTCAGGCGTGCGGCCATGGACCCTCTGCCGGAATATTTTTTTGACAAAAGGCAGTCCGGGCATTCTTTTACAGGATCGGCAACGCTGAAAACATCTTCGGATGCAAAGGTCTGTTCAATACAGCGGGTAAACGTTTTTTGTTTCAGGTGCGTGCGCATTTCATCGAACTGACTGCTGAATCCGGCCTGGGCAACCCTCTTGACATTCCGGTGTTTATCAATAAGTCCGATCCATGCATTATAATATCCTCTGGTTTCCACAAGAATATTGCAGATGCCGTTAATCAGTTTCTGCTTGTCGTTTTCTGTCACCAGAAGTCTTCCCACGTCCCTGAAGGCCCGCAGAACAAGATTCAAATGTTTTATTTTTTGTATTTCATAGTCCGTATTCACTGTTGATCCTATAAGAAAGTCTTAAAATGTCAGCTTCTTACTTAAAAGTTTTTTAAGACAATCTCAAGGAAAAAGGTCAGGACCAGCATATGTAAAAAATTAAAATGATCCTTTCCACGGCAGCAGGGTAATAGGTCCGATCACCCATTTTTTTTGCGATTGTCCTGCTAAATCATTGTTGACAGTTTGATCAGAACCTGGTCCAGTTTTTTGGTGGAAATTTTAGTGAGGGTTTTGATTTCCTGGGCAAAAAGGGAAATTTTATATTCTTCCAGCATCCAGTAAAATTCTTCCACCAGCGCTGTTTTCTGCTCCGAGGTGTTTTCACAAAGACCAGACAATTGCTGGTCTAAATGCCTTGTGTATTTGTTTAATTGCGCGGCCTTTTGTTCTTCTTTTGCTGGATCGTCAGCAGCTTTTTGTGCCCGGATTCTCAGACAGGCCACATATCGGTGAAGCTGTTTTGTTTTCTCATAGGAATAGAGTTCAGGAAAATTTGCCGGAACCAGATTTTTTAAGTCCGAAAACAGTCCGGACAGAATCTGAAAGGTTTTTGGTTTTTTCTGGTGGGTAAAGCTCAGTTTCTGGATCAGTTCAAAACAGGCCTGATATTCTTCGCCCAATTGCAGGATGGTTTTAATATACTCCTGCCCGGTCAGGTATAAATTTTTGATTTCCTTTTGTGCCTGGGCTTTAAAATCATGTTGTGTGCGGATGTTTTTTTCAAATACATGGGAGGTGATCTGCTCAAACAAAGTCGCCTGAAAAAGGGTCTGGCCGCTGAAAAACAGGGCCATTTTTTTAATGCCTGCAGATGCATTGATATCTTTTTTCAGAGCCTTGAACGCATGGGGATAGCTTAAGGCGAAAAGATATTTTATCCCCTTTTGATGATGGTCCAGTGCAGCTTTTTGTGACCGGAAAAGGCAAAGGGCCAGGACAGGATTCTGGGTCTGGGTATGTTCTATCCGAAGCCCCGGATATCCTTTTTGTGTAAACGCATGATCGCCACGGGCAACCGGGTTGACGATGATAAAATCTTCAAGATCATTGAAATTCCATTCAGTGACAGGTGATTTTTCATATTTTTTTTGTGCGGCCTTAAACACATGATCGTCGTCCGGAACCTGTTGACTTGAAAATTCCTTTAACACGGCAAAAGTTCTTCCCGCTTTTATTTCCCGGTCTTTTTCGTCCCGAATGGAAATCCGCATTTTCAGGTGATCGGGCAGGTCCTTGTCTGACCAGGCAGTGGCAGGGATAACCAGATTGAAATGTTCGCGTATAAACAAAGATAGCTGATTATATAAAGGCTGATTGCTTTTGGGCATCCGGCTTGCAATAATGTCGGCTTTTTCGGAAACCGGCATCAGTTGGACCCTGTAATTTTTAGGCAATGCTTTTATCAGGGCAATGATTTTTTCTTTAAAAAAGCCCGGCACCATTTTTTCAAGTTTGTGTCTGGATACAAGGGGCGCATTGTGTGCCGGTACCTTGATGGTGACGCCGTCTGTTTTTGATCCGGGATCAAACTGGTATTCAAGTGTAAAGCTGGCATTTTCCATGGCCAGCATATCCGGAAATAAAGACAGCTCCTCGTCATCCACCTGGGATTTCTGAAGATCTTCCAGTGTCATTTTTAAAAAATCCTGGCTGACCTGATCCTTGATGAATTTAGAAAAAGAGCGGATATCATAAAAGGGGCCGGGCATTCGTGACCGGTAGAACATCAGGATCTCATTTTCCGAGGCCAGAATATCTTTTTTCCGGGTTTTGTCTTCAAGGGTTTCAATCTCTTCGATGAGCTGACGGTTATGTTCCATAAACTCAAAGGGCTGATGAATTTCTCCTTGAATCAGGGCATGGCGGATAAATATTTCACAGGACTCTTCCGGATTGATTTTTCCGTAAGCCACGCTTCTGTCATTGACAATGATCAGCCCGAACAAGGAGACCTGCTCTTTTGCAACCACTTCTCCGCGTTTTTTTTCCCAGTGGGGATCAGAATAGGTACGGGTGCATAAGGGTCTGGCAATTTCTTCCACCCATTCCGGGTCAATATTGGCAATGGTTCTGGCAAACAACTGGCTGGTCTTGACAAATTCGGCGGCCACAATCCAGTTGCCCGGATTGGAAAAAAGGCCAGAGCCTGGGAATATCATGGCTTGCTGACCTTTTGCCGCATTAAAAATTTTGTTTTCCTTTTTATGGGCAATATTGGACAGGTATCCGGCCAGCAGGGATTTATGAAGCGCAATATACAAGGGCCCCCCAAGGCTGAATGCTTTTGATTTCATGTCACGGGTCTCCAGCGGGGGCAATGCCTTGTTTTCCCCTTCCATGTCATGGTCTTTTAAAATTCTGACAATCTGGCCGTGGATATCATTCCATTCCCGGATGCGTTTGAAGGATAGATAATGATCCTGGCAGAATTTTTTAAGCTGGGCCCTGGAATTTAATTTTTTTTCAGCCGCTTTATAGGCATTCCAGATGTTCAGGATGGTAATAAAATCAGAGCCGGGATCTTTGAACAGCGCATGTTTCTGATCTGCGGCCTGGGTTTTTTCTGCTGGCCGCTGCCGGGGATCTGAAATGGAAAGGGATGTGGCAATAATAACGGCTTCATTCAGGCATTGGTTCTTTTTTGCTTCAATTAAAATCCGGGACAGTTTGGGGTCAATGGGCAGGCTTGCCATCAAACGACCGTTTCGGGTCAGGATATATTCTTTTTTCTCCTGTTTTTTTCCTGATTTTCCGGGAATGTCCTGTTTTTCTTTGATCGCACCCAGTTCAATCAGGGTATCAAATCCATCCTTTATGCTTTTGGGGGTGGGCGCATCTATAAAAGGAAAAGTGGATACATCCCCCAGATTTAAGGCAATCATCCGCAAAATAACCTCGGCAAGATTGCTTCGCAGAATCTCAGGGGTGGTGAAAAAGGGTCTTGAACCATAATCATTTTCATCAAACAGCCGGATACAGACCCCGTTTTCCACCCGGCCGCACCGGCCGGCCCGCTGGTTGGCAGAAGACTGGGAAATCGGGCTGACCGGAAGGGCTGTGGTCCGTGTTCGGGGTGAATAGCGCGGAATCCTGGCAAGGCCTGTGTCCACCACATATTTGATGCCTGGAATGGTTAAAGACGTTTCTGCCACATTGGTGGAAACAATGACTTTTCGTCCGGTCTGGCTGGCAAAGATTTTATCCTGCTCGCCTGCGGACAGCCTTGCAAATAATGGCAGGATGGTGGCCCCGGCATATTTTTTTGCCCGGATCAGTTCCATGGTTTCGCCGATATCCTGTTCTGTGGGCATGAATACCAGAATGTCTCCTGAACCCCTTTTGGACAGCAGCATTCCCACGGCATCTGCCGCAGCTTCAACATACCCCTGATCTTCAAGGGACTGTTTTTCATCATCCGGGTTTAAAAACGGCTGATACCGGATTTCCACCGGAAACATCCGCCCGGAGACCTCGATAATGGGTGCATTGTTAAAGGCTTTGGAGAATTTTTCAGTGTCAATGGTGGCAGAGGTGATGATCAGTTTCAGGTCTTTTCGTTTCTGCACCAGTTTTCGCAGAATCCCCAGGGTGAAATCAATATTCAGGCTGCGTTCATGGGCTTCGTCCACGATAATAGTGTCATATGCACTCAAGGTGCGGTCTGCCTGGGTTTCGGCAAGCAATATGCCGTCGGTCATCAGTTTTATGCAGGATTTGGGACTGGTTCTGTCATCAAAGCGGATCTTGTAGCCCACGGACTGGCCCATGGGTTCATTGAGTTCCTGTGCTATTCTTTTTGCCACATTGATGGCTGCAATCCGTCGGGGCTGTGTACAGCCGATCATGCCTGCAGTTCCCCGCCCGGCTTCGACACAGAATTTGGGAATCTGGGTGGTCTTGCCAGACCCGGTTTCACCGGAAATAATCACCACGGAATTTTCCCGGATCGCCGTGATGATATCCTCTTTTCGATCCGTGATCGGCAGATCCGGATTATAAGTGATACGTGACGGCCGGTTCAGTGGCTTTGGGGAACGTTTTTTCCCGGGTTTTATGTCTTTAGATGTATCCATTGCCTCTGAATAGTAACTGAAAGTTTTAAAATGTCAAATTCCAACCCATGAAAACTGCATTCTAACTGCAGGGCAATTGCGTATAAATATAAAAAGACCCGATGTGCTGAGTTCTCAATACGCTGCTGCTTCTGAGCCCGGCTTCTGCAATATTTAGCCATCTTTACAATGAGCAAAGGATTGTTATTGTATATACATACACCTTCTGTAAACCCTGTAAATAAGGAGGTCCCATGTATCAGAAAAATCAAATATGCGAAAAAATAAAATCCATATACCCGGATGTTGGAAAATGCGGTATCGATATCCAGGTAGATTTTGATCATAGCAACAAAGCCTGGGTTGTTTTATTAAAGAAAGACGATCAGGAATTGAAAACATTTCTTGACTCTGAAGATGCGGATATCTGTATGGAGAAAAAGCAGTGTATCGGGCTCGGGTGGCAGATATACCAGTTAAAAGACAATATCAGTCAATTGGCAGCAGGGTATGCATAAATTGTGACAAAAGGAATCAAAGAAAATGAAATCTCAAAAGGTTTGCCCAAAGTGCAAAGGTAAAAAACGAATTGTTGGCAATTGTGAATGTGATGCTGAATGGCGAAGCATGGACAGCGAAAACGGATTTGATGACTGCCAGTGCGAGCCGGATGTTGAGTGTCCGGACTGCCAGGGCAAAGGATACATTGAATGATTTGAAAACAGATACTCTGGTCTGCTGATTGTTTCTAAAAATAAATTCAGGGCAGCACCGTTAAAGTGCTGCCCTGAATTATTCGTCATGCATATTTCAGTGACGTTTAGTACACTGCTGTTTTAATGAATAGTCACATTATATGCGTTTTCCCATGGATCCTTAAAGGGAATATTAATAAGGAGAAGCCCGTTTTCATAATTGGCTTCTGTTTTCTCGATTTCAACCGGGCAGCAAAAAGCTCCCGTGGAAACATATTCCGCATCCTCTTTTCCAGCTCTCAGGCTGAAACTGTCGGCATTCAATTTTAGATCAATATCTTCTTTTTTCACACCCGGAATTGTAAACTCAAGGTGCAGGGAAGATTTTTCATCATCCACACAGGAACAGAGCTCAGCGGGTAGTTTTCTTTTTTCAATGCTTGATTCTTTCATTATCGTCACCTCCTTGAACATAAGGATGTTTTTAATCGTTTGGGTTTAACTTGTGTATCATCAGACAGAATATCTGTCTTCAGGATACAAAAAATAGTATAAGACCGTTTTTTGAAAATACAATTCAAGAACCCGTATATAATATGTCCAGTGGCAGATGGTCCAATGCCGGATTCCCACCGGTCTTTTCGGGACAGTGGAATTTAAAGGTTGAAAAGATCTGGCTGCTGCTTATTTTTCAGGTCATAGGTTTCTCACCTTTTTCAATAAGGAGATATAGACATGAACGATACTGAAAACTTACATTTAAAAGTGCAGGAACTCTGTGATTGCTTTTCAACCACAGACCCGCTCAAGGAAATGTCGGAACTTAAAAATGATAAAAACAGTCTTGATGCTGCTTTGAAATGGCTGGCATTGAGCGTGCTTCACGGCATAAACAATAATGCAAAGGAAGTCTCCATCCGGCAGGATGAGGATGGAAAAGTGTCCGTGGTTGCCGAATACCGGGATACTGAGCTTCCCTCACCCGGTCCCGATATAGCTGCCACTGTTTTTGAGGCGGTCCGGGAAATGACCCATATTGACGGTGATAAGGGGAAGATCAAATTTGCCATGGGTGTCCGGGATTCAAGCCTTGACTTGAACATCAGCGTTAAAAATAAAGATGGCAACCGGAAAATATCCATTAAATTTCCATAATCGTTGATGGTGTTGTCCATTTGCAGATAAAGCCATAAGGGGGAATGATGATGGAGGATGTTTTTAATCGTCTTGGCTTAACGTGTGTATCCTCAGGCAGAATATTTGTCTTCAGGATACAAAAAATACGATAAGACCGTTTTTGAACATCCTCTATCAAGGACTATTTTCATTTGGTATTTCTAACTTTTTTAATACTATCTGCGATATCAGCCTTTTGCAGCCCCGCATGTTTACCTGCTTTTTTTGCTTTTGATATCAGATCATCGAAATCTTCAATCGAGGGTGGAGTAATATTTTTCAGGATCACAACATCATTTTCGCCAACAACAACAAATTGCGCCCCTGTTTTTAGGTTTAGCCGCTTCCGTATTTCTTCTGGAATTACAATTTGACCTTTTGATGACATTTTGGTTGTCGCAAGATTTGTCATAGTATTCTCCAAAATGATATTAATCTTACTGGTAAGATTGTGCCAGAAATTGATTTCAACGGCAAATTATTTTTTATCTCCTTGGATACGAAACGCCAAGGTCTATTGCCGCATCATTGAGACGTCGATCATAAGTCCAAAGGAGGACATTGCCTATAATAGCCGAAGCTAATAAATGAATATCTACGTATCCAAGGCCACGCCCCATTAGTGTATTGTTTTCGATAAAGTCTAAGAATTCTGTAGCCTCAACAACAGGCGATGAGGGAAGTGCCTGGAGGAGCATTAAAATTTCTGCTCGATTGCCCAAGTTACCACAGGCTAACTCTCCAATAATAAACGGATGACATGCAACAAAACCTGCATTCAATTGAGAAATGAGCTCAGTATCAGATTCTCTGAAATGTTTGATCCAAACATTTGTGTCGGCAAGAATCATTTTTTATGACTCCAATCTTCGTCGCCTTGGCATCTGGATTTTTTTCTCGCTTCCTCCAAGTGCAGCTAAACGCTTACTGCTCTCCAGACTGATCAGGGCTTCAAGCCCTTTACGAACAAGAGATGTTTTTTCTTTTATTCCGGTAAGTTTGGATGCTCTATCAACAAGCTCATCTTCGATATTCAACGTGGTTCTCATTTTTATCCCCCAATATGTGCATATATGATACATATTAATGTGCATCATTTAGATGGATAATGCAAGAAATTTAAGGATAGCTATCATATGGGATTATAAACACAAAAAAACCAATAAAAATATTTCGCCTCATTTTATAGTGTTCCAGATTATCAAGTTTATCCATTTTTTTGTTCTGCTTGAAATTATTGGCCATTTTTAATAGCTTGTTTAATTATTTGAGCCACGGAATTAGGGGTAATACCTTTTTCTTTGCAGTATTTTGATTCTAACCAATCTGAGAGTTTCTTTTGACCCTTACTCGCATTACAACCACAGCAACATAGCGCAATATTTTTTCTATTTATAATGCTGGCATCATTGATAATGTGTTCCCAGCTTGCCGCTGTTTTTTTCGATACTTTGGCCGATGTGAAATCACAGCCGCAGTAAACACAAACCTTATCACGCTCCCGAACTTCTTTCTCTATCCAATCAGGTATATTCCAATTATTCATCATTTAGGGAACCATTCTCTGGGATAATGTGGAGCTCACTATCTCGGGAGTTCAGGGGCCACCGAGCGAAGCCGAGGGAACAAGGAGCTCGCTCCTTGGGGTCCGCTGCAACGACGTGGTCAAGTCAGGCAAAGGGATTTCACCTTCACCTGCTCACAGAACCGTACGTGAATTTCTCAATTCATACGGCTCCTATCGTCCAGTCGATGGTTTGATGCCATATGTCCAGTGTGCAAAC